>Ga0310830_100066_pt1 | contig 209938 bp, 210 predicted proteins | sample WT_ome_5_FD_201301 | JGI IMG/M metagenome (GOLD analysis project Ga0310830, IMG submission 201301) | Sorghum-adapted microbial communities enriched on wild type (WT) sorghum from Joint BioEnergy Institute, Emeryville, California, United... ... | reverse complement strand
TCACCCAGCGCCTCGTCGACGCCGGGGTCGCCCCGTCCACCGGCAGCACCGGCGACAGCTACGACAACGCCCTGGCCGAGAACCTCTGGTCGACGATCAAAGTCGAGCTGGTGTACTGGCCGGGCACCACGTTCGACACCCGGGCCGAGGCCGAGCACGCCCTGATCCGCTACATCGACGGCTGGTACAACCCGCGCCGCATCCAGGCCGGCCTCGGAGGGCTGTCTCCCGACGAGTACGAGGACGCCTACCATCGCGCCCAGCCTGAGGCTCACAGATAACGAGGACTCCGGCAAAGCGGGGGAAGCTCAACACCTGGGTCGATCGCTACAACACTCGACGCGCCCACTCCGCTCTCGGTGGCCGACCCCCAGCCACCCGACTCGCCGCCTAACTGTCAACAACCTCCCGGGTCAGTACACCTAGCGCGTCAGAACCCGGCGGGGCGCGCGTGGATGGCGTCGGTGGGGGCCGCCACGTCCCCGGGCCGGGTGCCGGGCGGGCCGAGGACGGTGTCGCCGAGCTCGGTCGTGACCCGCATGAACCTCTCGAAGTCCAGCTCGGTGCCGGGGCCGGCGAGCCGGGCGGGGGTGGCGGTCCGCTCGATCAGCTCGGCGAACGCGGCGGGGGAGCTGATGTTCAGCGTGTCGGCGCCGTCCGGGCCTGCCTGCAGCATGTGCGGGACGTTGCAGGGGATCGTGTAGTACTCGCCCGGCCCGAGGACGACCTCCTCCTCGCCCGCCCAGATCGACAGCTGCCCGCCGATCACGAACAGCCGTTCCTCGTAGCGGGAGTGCGCGTGCAGCGCCGTCGCCATGCCGGGGGCGGCGATCCCGCGGACGACGTCGTGGCGGCCCGCGGTTTCGGCGCCCCGGGTCAGGACGGTGATGCGCATGTGCTGGTCCAGCACGTAGGACCGGTCGTCGAGGTCGTTCATGGGCCGATCGTGGCGCCGGTGCGGGCCGTCCGGGGGTGCGTGCGGCCATCCGTGCACGCAACGGCAATCGCGGTGCGCGCTGACGACATGCCTGTCCCTTCCGGCCGGCGGCCTGCCCGCCCGGCGCGCGCGGCGCCAGCAGCAGGCGGCGCTGCGTCCTGCCCGGGGCCGCGACGCCCGCACCAGGGCGCGACTCGCCCGCACCAGAGCGCGACTCGCGTGCACCGGGCCGCGACTCGCGCGCACGGGGCCGCGACTCGCCCGCACCCAGGGCGCGACTCGCCCGCACCGAGGGCGCGACTCGCGCGCACGGGGCCGCGACTCGCCCGCACCGAGGGCGCGACTCGCGCGCACCCGGGGCGCGACTCGCCGGGGTGGGGGGTGCCGCCGACCGGGTGAAACGCCCCGTCGGGGCGCTGCGGGTCGTAATGGGGCCCCCTGATCGGGCGATGGACGGTTGAGGGGGACGGATCACGGGAGTGGGGCCCGGGACCACGTCCCGCGCCGGCCGCGACCGTCGCCGCCGGCCCATCGGGGGAAGGACGACTCATGACCGCTGGCGGTCCCCAGGGCTTCGGGCTCGCCGGGCTCCTGCGGCCGCACACGCTGGCGTGGGGGGCGCTGTGGTTCGCGGTGGTCGTCCTGTTCACCGCGGGTGTCGGCGTCATCCAGGCGGCCGGGGCCGCGGGGGAGATGCCCCCGCTCACCTCGGACGTCGAGCAGGTCATCCGCCCGGTCGACCCACCGAGCTCGGCGCCGGAACCGCCCCGGTTCGTCGACGTCGCCCGCCCGGGCTGAGATCTCAGCGGCCGACGGCCTTGCGCAGCGTGCGCAGGCACAGGGCGAGCGCGTCGTGCTCGGGCACGTCGTCGTCGCGGGCGTGCATCCACGCGGCGTAGAGCAGCGCCCACAGCACGTTCTGCACCCATTCCGGGGTCAGGTCGGGGTCGATCGCGCCCTCGGCCTGCCCGCGCTTCACCAGCCGCAGCAGCGTTCGGTCGGTCTCGCTCTCCTGGCTCCAGGCCGCATCGGTGAACAGGTGCGGCTCGTTGACGGTGAGCAGGATGCCGTCGCCGAGGTCGAAGTAGGCCTGACAGAGCCGCTCCAGCGCGGCCATGGCGGGCCCCGTGTCCGGCCGGGCGCGCTCGGTGGCGGCGGCGATCTTCTCCAGCAGGTCGTTCGTGATCCCGGTGAGCAGGTCGGCGCGCTCGGGGAAGTAGCGGTGCATCGTGGTGCGCCCGACCCCCGCGGCCGCCGCCACCTCGGCCAGCGACGCGTTCGGCTGCTGGGACAACACCCGCACGGCCGCGTCGAGGATGGCGCGCCGCGTGCGGGCGCGCGTGCCGCTCTCCGGGGCGGCTCCGGGCTCGTCGACCACGGGTGGAAGAGTAGCAACTTGCACCGGATTGGAACTGGTTTGACGAGAACGGAACACTGATGCTCCACTATTGAGCGTGAGTACTCCTGCCGTCGCCTCGGGGTTCGGCGTTCTCCGGTCTTTCGCCCGGCCCCACCTGCGCACCCTGCTGCTCGGCCTGGCGCTGGCCGTCGCCGGCTCCGCCACCGGCCTGGCGATCCCGCTCGCCACCAAGCGGGTGCTCGACTCGCTCGGGGCGTCCGGGTCGATCGCCGGCCCGATCGGCCTGCTGTTGGGGCTGTTCGTCGTCGGGGCGATCATCTCGGCGCTGCAGTGGACCCTGCTGGGCACGCTGGGCGAGCGGGTCGTGCTGGAGGCGAGGGAGTCGATGGTGCGCCGGTTCCTGCGCGCCACGGTGCCGGGGCTGACCCGCAGGTCGGCCGGCGAGCTGGTCACCCGGGTCACCTCCGACACCGTCCTGCTGCGCGAGGCGATCTCGGCCAGCCTGGTGGGGCTCGCCAACGGGGTCGTGATGCTCGTCGGCACGCTCGTGCTGATGGCGGTGCTCGACCTGGTGCTGCTCGCCACGACGCTCGCCGCGGTCCTCGCGGTCCTCGCGCTGTTCGCGGTGCTCATGCCGGGGATCGCGCGGGCGCAGGAGCGGGTGCAGGAGCACGTGGGGCGGCTCGGCGCCGTGCTGGAGCCCGCACTGCGGGCGATCCGCACGGTGAAGGCGAGCCGGGCCGAGGGGCGGCTCGCCGACGGGATCGTCGGTCACGCGAAAGAGGCGATGCGCCACGGCGTGCGCGGCGTGCGCCGGGAGGCCGTGGCCTGGACGATCGCCTGGTCGGGCATCCAGCTCGCGATCATCGTGGTGCTCGGCGTCGGCGCGTGGCGGGTGGGGCTCGGCCTGCTCGAGGTCTCGACGCTCGTCGCGTTCCTGCTCTACGCGTTCGGCCTGATGGAGCCGATCATGGACCTCAGCGAGAACCTCACGGGGCTGCAGGCCGGGATCGCCGCGAGCAGGCGGATCCGGCAGGTCCAGCACCTCGAGCTCGAGCCGCAGGACGCCGCGGCGCCGTCCGACGGGTCCCCGTCCGCCGGGTCGCACCCCGCGCTGGAGCTGCGCGGGGTCACCGCGGCCTACGGGCCGGGGCTCGCGCCCGCGGTGCGCGGGGTCGACCTGGTGGTGCCCGTCCGCGGGCACACCGCGATCGTCGGCCCCTCGGGCGCGGGGAAGACCACGCTGTTCGCCCTGCTGCTGCGCTTCCTCGAGCCGCAGGCCGGGCAGATCCTGCTGGCCGGGCGCCCGTACGCCGAGCTGACGCCGTCCGAGGTGCGGGCCCGGCTCGCCTACGTCGAGCAGGAGACGCCGCTCCTGCCCGGCACCGTCGCCGACAACCTCCGCTTCACCCACCCCGACGCCACCGACGACGAGCTGTGGGCCGCGCTGGAGCGGGTGCGGCTGCGGGAGGCGGTGGAGTCCCTCGACGGCGGGCTCGACGCCGTCCTGACCCCGTCGTCGCTGTCCGGCGGGGAGCGCCAGCGCATCGCGCTCGCCCGCGCCCTCGTGCGCACCCCGGAGGTGCTCCTGCTCGACGAGGCCACCGCCCAGGTCGACGGGCTCACCGAGGCCGCGGTGCACGACGCGATCCGCGAGCAGGCCCGCCTCGGCGCGGTGGTCACCATCGCGCACCGCCTGTCCACCGTGGTCGACGCCGACACGATCGTCGTGGTGGAGGACGGCCGCATCCGGGCCCGCGGCACCCACCACGAGCTCATGGCGTCCGACGAGCTGTACCGCGGGCTCGTCGCCGCGCTGCGCGTCGACCGCCCGCTCGCGCCCGCCGGGTGAGCCGGGCGGCGGTCACCCGGTCTCGCCGGTGTCGCCGTGCGCGGCGCCGACCGGCTTCGACTCCGGCGAGCCCCGCTGGCGCAGGTAGATGCCGAACACGGCCATGCAGCCCACGGCGAGCATCTCCGACTGCCAGTTCTGCAGGGTCCGGTTCCAGAAGTCGGGCTCGCCGAGGTAGGCCACCCACGTGACCGGGTCCTGCCGGTTGCCCAGCTGCTCGGCGTTGTAGGCCGCCCAGCCGGCCACCGACTGCGCGAACCACGACAGCGCGAACACCGCGCCCATCACGATGCCGAGGGAGCGGGAGAACAGCACGCCCCGCCAGCCCCGGTGGCGTGCCCAGGCCGGCGAGTCCGCCTCGGCGTGCTCTCCGACCTCCTGCTCCTCGTCGGTCTCCGTGCCCGCCTCGTCGACCGGCTTCGACTCGGGTGAGCCGCGCTGCACGAGCCAGACGGTGAAGAAGATGTAGAGGAAGAACTGCAGGTACTCCGACTGCCAGTTCTCCACGACGTCCACCGCGAACGTCGAGGTCGTGACGAACTGCAGCAGCGAGACCGGTTCGGCGCCCGCGGCGACCTGCTGGTCGTTGTACTGCGCCTGCCCCGCGACCGCCTGGCCCGCGAGCGCGAGCAGGAACAGGCCGCCGAAGACGAGTCCGATGCCGTTGTCGCGCAGGGCCCTGCGCACGCCGCTCATCGCCCCATCAGCCCGATCAGCGTGAAGTACGCCAGCCCGACCGCGAGCACGACCAGGTAGGCGACGAACAAGGCGCGGGACACGCTCACGGCCCCTCCACGCGGCACGAGTACGGCAGGTCCCCGTTGGGGGTGCAGCCGGCGGCGGCGACCTTCCACCCGCCGCCGATGCGGGTGAGGAACAGCGTGTCGCCGGACAGCCGGACCTGGGCGTTGTCGCCCCACACCGACGTCTCCGACACCCGCCCGCCGTCGGGGGGCGCGGTGCCGATCGCGGTGGTGCACGGCCCCGCCCGTTCCACCGCGGCCCGCGTGGCCGGCGCGAGCAGCGCGCAGCGCGCGCCGGGGTCACCCGTGGCGAAGGCCGTGGCGACCCGCTCGACGTCGGGGCGGTGGGTCGCGGCGCACCCCGCGAGCATCGCGACCGCAGCGCCCAGCGCGAACGCCCGAGCCACGTTCATGATCCGAGCTACCCGGGCGGGCCTGCGGCGAAACCGCGCCGCTCACCGGATCGGATGCCCTGTGGTGCACGTGAGGGTGAACCGCGCCGCGACGGGCTGCCTCCCACCCGCCCGCACGTGATCCGATCCGGAGCGGGCAGACGATCGTGGACGGGGGGTGACCTGCGGTGCTGGCGGCGGATCGCGCAGCGGTGCCGGCGTTCGGCAGGCGCTGCGCACCCCACGGGGACCGGATCTGCACCGGATCGAGCGAGGTGCCCTTCAGGCCCGACGGGTACTGGTCGTTGACCAGGGTTGGAGGTGAACGAGGGTGTCCATGGGGGTGTCGAGCCGCGCCGCAGGCAAGATCGATGCGGGCGGGGTCGCCGGCATGACGTGGCAGCGCGCCCGGACCCGCTCCGAGGAACGCGCGGCGCGGCAGCTGGAGGCGGCCGAGCGCGAGGCCGAGGCCGCCGCGGCCCGCTACCGCGCCCTGAAGGAGGCCGCGAGCACGCCGGTGCCCGCCGACGCGGTGTGGCGGCCGTTGCCCACCTGGCAGCAGATGCTGCTGCTCGTCGTCGGCGGCGGCATCCTCACCGGCCTGGCGATCATGTGGCTGCTCGCCACCGCCTTCCTCGGTCCCCTCTCGCTGCTCGCCCTCCCCGCGGCCGCCGGCATCGCCGCGGGGCTCATCGCGTGGCGGCGGCGCCACCCCCGCCCCGCGGCCCCGCTGCGCCGCCCGCTCGTGGCGGACCTGGTGCGCGCCGCCCAGGAGATGCACGAGGCCGAGGCGAGGCTCGAACGGCTGCGCCAGGAGTGTCGGTGACCGGTGGCACTGGACGGCCGCCGGACACGATGAGTTAGATTCACCCCGCACGAATGCACCATTCGGGCCCTGGCCGTAACCCGGTCAGGTGTCTTCGCTCCCCAGGAGTGCGCGAGGTGGACACGCACGGTAACAGCTCGGCGACGCCGGGCCCCTCGCGGGTGCCCCGTGGGCGCCGCGGAGGTGTCAGCGTCGAGGCGCTGCTTTCTCGCGAGTCGAACGCCATCGCCGCCCGGCCTGCGGGTTCGCACCGGCGCGGCGCCCGGGGCGTCTCGCCCGCCCCGCTGCTCGCCGCCACGGCCGTGGCCGGCGCGGCCGCGGCCAGCGTGTCGTCCGTGGTCGTGCTGTCCACCGGCAACGCCCCCGTCGACCTCGTGCGCGGTGACGTGCGCGCCGCGGGCAACGTCACCGACGGCCCGCGCCTGTTCTCGGCCGGGGGCGAGAACCGGTCGGGCACCGACTACGACATCGCGACCGGCAGCAGCATCGCCGCGCTCGCCCAGCTCGCCGCGAACGCCCCCACCGTGCTCGCCACGGCGGCGCTCCCGCAGCTGCTCCCGGGCGCCCCGCAGGAAGCGCTCGCGGCCGGCCCGGTCGCCCCGTCCCCGGTCGCACCGCCGGCGCCCGTGCTCGGCGCCCCCACGCTCACCCCGACCGCGCCGCCCACCACGAGCGAGGCCCACACGTCGTCCGGGTCCGACCGCTCCGACCGGGGTCACTCCGGTGGCGGACACTCCGACCGGGGTCACTCCGGCGGCCACCACTCCGGCGGCGACCGCGACGACCACGACCCGAGCCCGTCGAAGCCGCCGACCTCGCGGCCCACGCCGAGCCCGTCACCCAGCCCGGACCCCACTCCCTCGCCGAGCCCCGACCCGACGCCGTCACCGGATCCGGACCCGACCCCGTCGCCGGACCCCGAGCCGACGCCCGACCCCGAGCCGAGCGACCCGCCGGACGACGGTGGCTCCGACGGCGGGGGCTCCGACGAGGGCGGTTCCGACGGTGGCTCTGACGACGGTGGCTCCGACGACGGTGGCTCCGACGACGGTGGCTCCGACGGTTCGGACGACGGCGGTTCGGACGGCGGTTCGGACGGTGGTTCCGACGGCGGCGACTCCGGTGGTTCCGACGGCGGCGACTCCGGCGGTTCCGACGGGGGCGGCTCCGACTCCGGCGGTGGCTCCGGTGGGGGCGATTCCGGCGGCTCCGGCGGCGGGGACTGACCCGGCCTCCTAGCTCGCCGGACGGATCCGCGGCGCGGTGGCCGTCGCGGCCGCCGCGATCAGCGCCTCCAGCCCCGCCGCGATGTGCGGTTGCGCGCGGCTGCCGCGGCGGGTGCAGGTCAGGATCCGCCGCTTCGGCGCGCCGGGCCCCGCGAGCGGAACCGCCACCACGGGAAGCTCGGACGGCACCCGCACCAGCCGCGGCTTGAGGCACACCCCCAACCCGGCGGCCACGATCGCGGCCACCCCGGCCCAGTCCATCGCCTCGTGGGCCACCTTCGGGGTGAACCCCGCCGCCGAGCAGGCCGCCGCGGTGATCTCCTGGTGGTCGCACGTGCCCGGCGCCGGGAGGACCCACGGCTCGTGCGCGGCCTCCTCGAGCGCCACCGGGCGGGCGCCCACGAGCGGGTGGTCGCGGCGCACGAGCAGGTCGAGCGGCTCGTCGAGCAGCGTCTCCTGCTCGAACCGCGGGTCGTCCAGCGGCGGGCCGCCCTGGTTGGGCAGCGTCACCGCGACGTCGATCTCGCCCGCGAGCAGCCTGCCGAACGCCGCGGCCGTCTCCACCTCCATGATCCGGACCGACAGCTCCGGCTCCCGGGTGCGCAAGTGCTCCGCGGCGGGGACGACCAGCGTCCGCAGGCTCGTGGTGAACCCGGCCAGCCGCAGCAGGTCGGGGGAGCGGCCTGCCCCGGCCTGCAGCTCGCCGCGCGCCGCCTCCCAGCGCGCGGCGAGCTCGTCGGCGTGGCGCAGCAGCCGCAGCGCGGCCGGGGTGAGCCGGACGCGGCGCCCGTCGGGCTCGAGCAGCGGCACGTCGAGCTCGTGGGAGAGCTGGCGCAGCTGCTGGGACACCGCCGACGGGGTGAGGTGCAGCGACCGCGCCGCCGCCGTCACCGTGCCCAGCTGGTGCACCACACGAAGGACGTGCAGGCGACGCAGGTCGAACATGCAGCCAGATTGTACGTTCGGGTGAACGAACGTGAAATGGACCTGACAGGTTTTGTGGCCGAGGCTGGGTGCATGCGATGCACCGACCCCGACCGCTGCCCGTACTGCGGGTGGCCGACCGCCGAGCCGTTCCAGGTGGTGTCGCGCCACGTCACGTCCGAAGGCACGCTCATCTGGAGCCGGTGCGCATGCGGCCGGATCCAGGCGCACCGCAGCGGCACGCTCGTGGCGCGCGCGAACCGGACCGCCCGTGGTTAGCGGGAGAGCCCCGAGTGGTCCTCGACGACCAGCTCGTGCCGCTCGTGCCCGGTGTCGACGCAGGCGGGATCGGTGCACTCGACGGTCCCGTCGGCGTGCCGGACGAACGCGCCGTGGCAGTGGTCGAGGTCGCGGGCGCAGTCGAGGCAGCTCACGACGCCTTCCGGGACCCTTCCGAGGACGCCTCCGCGACCGCCTTCTCCAGCTTCGCCCGGCTCATCGAGGAGCGGCCCTTGATGTCGAGCTCGCGGGCCATCTTCGCGAGGTCGGCCTTGCTCAGCTCGGACAGGTCGGGCGAGCCGTTCCGCTTCTTCTGCGCGTCCTTCTGCGAGCTCTTCTGCGAGCCCTTCTGGGACTTCCCACCGCCCTTGGCGTCGGCGACGCTGCGCTCCAGCGCCGCGATCAGGTCCGACATCGCCGTCGGTTCGGGCGGCTCGGCCTCGGTCACGACCTCGCGGCCCTTGCGCTTGTCCTCGATCAGCTTCTCGACGCGCTCGGTGTAGGTGTCGCGGAAGTCCTCCGGCTTCCACTCCCCGCTCATCGCCTCGATGAGCCCGGTCGCCATGTCCAGCTCCTTGCCCTTCGGCTTGACGCCGCCCGGCAGGTCGAGGGAGGAGCGGTCGCGGATCTCGTCGGCGAAGAACAGCGTCTCCAGCGCGAGCACGTCGCCGTCGGCGCGCAGCGCCGTGAGGTACTCCTTGCCGCGCATCACGAACGTCGCGATGCCCGCCCGGTTCGTGCGGGTCATGGCCTCGCGGAGCAGGGCGTACGGACGCGCGTACCGCTCGTCGGTCGGGGCGAGCCAGTAGGTCTTCTGGAAGAAGATCGGGTCGATCTCGTCGAGGTCGACGAACGTCTCGATGTCGAGGGTGCGCGACCGGCCCGGGGCGATGTCGGCCAACTCGTCCTGCTCGACGAGCACGATCTCGCCGTCGCCGACCTCGCGGCCCTTCACGATGTCGGAGTAGTCCACCTCCTCGCCCGTCCGCTCGTTGATCCGCTGGTAGCGGATGCGGTCGGAGGTGTCCCGCTCGAACTGGTGGAAGTGGATCGTGTGGTCGGAGGTGGCGCTGAACAGCCCGACGGGTATGGAGACCAACCCGAAGCTGATGGCCCCGGTCCAGATCGCGCGTGCCATGCGCCGGGGTACCCGGTATCGAAGATCTTCTAGCCGGTCGGCAGCCGGACGAACCCCGCTGCGCCGTCCACCGTGATCTCGTCGCCGGTGGCGATGCGGCTCGTCGCGTCCGCCACCCCGACCACGGCGGGGATGCCGTACTCCCGGGCCACGACCGCGCCGTGGGAGTTGGGGCCGCCCATCTCCATGACGAGGCCGCCCGCGGTGAGGAAGAGCGGCGTCCACCCCGGGTCGGTGGACGGTGCGACGAGGATCTCGCCCGGTTCGAGGTGGGCGCCCGCCGGGTCGAGCACGACGCGGGCCCGCGCGGTGACCGTGCCCGCCGACGCCGCCGTCCCGACCAGCGCCCCTGCCACGTCCTGCGGGGCGGCGACCGCCTCGGGCTCCGTGCCGTCCGACAGCAGCACCCGCGGCACGTGGCGGCGGCGCAGCTCGCGGTCGTGGTCCGCGCGGCGGGCGGCGACGGTCTCCCGCAGGTCGGCGCCGGCCAGCGCGGCGCGCGCCTCGGCCAGGTCGAGGAAGAACACGTCGTCGGCGGATGCGAGCAGGCCGCGACGGGCGAGCTCCTCGCCGACGCCGGCCAGCAGCGCCCTCGCGTGGGAGAGGATCCGGACGAGCTGGTCCTTGTGCTCCTCGCGCAGCCCGGCGAGGCCGCGGGCCCGCCCGAGGGCGAACCGCACGGCGGGGGCGCGCAGGCGGGACCGCGCCCGCACCCGGTCGACCACGGCGGTGACGGCCGCCTCGGCCGCCTCGGCGCCCCGGGCGAACACGGCGTCGGGGGCGAGCCGCGGGTCGTCGAGGCGCAGGTAGTTGGCCAGGGCGCCGAGCACGTGGGCCGGGTCGTCCGACCAGCGGGGGACGCCGAGGTCGATCTCGGCGACCGCCCGGTGGCCGTGGCGCAGGAGGAACGCGGCCAGGCCGCTCTCCAGCGCGGGCGGCAGCGTGCCGTCGCGGTAGCGGCGGGCGAGCTCGGCGGGCGGGGTGTCGCGCAGGGCCGCGGACGCCGGGTCGCCGCGCAGCTTGCGCGCGAGCGCCCACAGCCGCAGGTCCATCTCGGTGGTGCTGTTGTGCGGCAGCGACCGCAGCACCTCGTGGACCGCGGACTCGTCCAGGTCGCGGCCCGCGAGCGCGCGCGCCGCGCCGAGGGCGAGGAAGCCTGCACCCGCCGCGGGCACGATCCGGGGCATCACGGGGAAGGCCGCGCGCAGCACGTGGATCGCGTGGTCGAGCCGCTCCTCGGCGGTGAGCTCGGCGGGGGCGCGGGTCAGCTCCCGCACCCGGTCGCCCATCCGCTCGACGTGCCGCCGCGCGGCCGCGGGCCGCACCAGCGCGAGCAGCACCAAGGGCGGCACCCGGAAGCGCAGCAGGACCCGGGCGAGCCTGCCCAGGAACGGCCACCACGACGTGCTCGTCGGCGCGAGCCGCGGGTCGTCGCACAGGCGGCGCAGCACGACGGCCGAGCGCGACTCCATGAGGTCGAGGACCCGGGGGAGGAGCGCCCGCCCCGGCGCGCTGCGCAGGGCCGGCGTGATGTCGATGAACAGCCGCCCGCCTGCGGTGCGCACCGCGGGCGGCCCCGTGACGGGGTCGGCGACGGGCACCCCGAACGCGAGCTCGGACGCCGTCGAGGTGATCACCCGGATCCCCGACACGCCCATCGGCGTGAGCGGCCGGGTGAGGCCCTGCGCGAGGCTCGCGCAGAACAGCACGCGCAGCCCCTCGCCCGCAGGCGTGGGCAGCGGGTGGAGGGTCGTGATGGGCCGGGCCTGGGTGAGCCACGGCTCGCCGTCGGCGTCGATGGCCCACTCGACGTCCTGGGGCGCACCGAAGTGGGCCTCGACCCGGCGCCCGATGGCCGCGAGGGCGGTGGCCTGCTCCTCGGTGAGGCACGGCTCCTCCGCGGCGGCGACCGGCACGTGTTCGACGCCGCCGCCGGGCAGCGGGCGCACCTGCACCGCCTTGTCGCCGGGGGTGACGTGGACGCCCTCGGCGTCGACGACGACGTGGTCGGGGTTCACCGCGCCCGAAACGACCGCCTCGCCCAGCCCGGGGGCGGCGTCGATCACCGTGCGGCCGCGGGTGCCGGTCACCGGGTCGGCGGTGAACAGCACGCCCGCCACCCGGGCCTCGACCATCCGCTGCACGACCACCGCGATCTCCACGGCCCGGTGGTCGATGCCCTGCGTCTCGCGATAGCTCACGGCGCGGTCGGTCCACAGCGACGCCCAGCACCGGCGCACCGCGTCGAGCACGGCGTCGGCCCCGACCACGTTGAGGAACGTGTCCTGCTGGCCGGCGAAGCTCGCCCACGGCAGGTCCTCCGCGGTGGCCGACGAGCGCACCGCGACCGGGACGCCGTCGCCGAGCGCGGTGTAGGCGACCCGCACGGCCCGGTCGACCTCGGGCGGCGGCTCGGCGTTCGCGAGCACCTCGCGCGCGCGGGCCGGGTCGGGCACCTCGAGCGCCGCCGCCACCCGCCGGTACGCGGCGGTGGTGACGACGAACCCCGGCGGCACCGGGAAACCGGCGGCGATCAGCTCCCCGAGGTTCGCGGCCTTGCCGCCCACCCGGGGCAGCGCCTGCGCGTCGAGGGCCTTGAGGTCGACGACCACATCTTCGCCGGTCATGGACCTCACGCTAGACCGGCTGTCGGCAAAACTCAACAAGCGATGAATATCGTGTGGACAATGCGAGCAATGACTCGTAATCTGCAAACACGAGAGTTCGCTCGTATTTCGTGGAGGTCGCTCGATGCCCGGTCGTCTCGTCACCGCGGCACCGCGGCGGGTGCTGGTCCTGTCGGGGCTGGCGCTCGCGCTGCTCGCGGTGCTCGCCGCGGGCGCGGTGGAGGCCCTGTCGCTGAACCGCTTCGAGGCGCCGGGCTCGGAGTCGCTCGCCGCGCGCGCCGCGCTGGCCGAGCGGTTCTCCACCGGCAGCCCCAACGTCGCCGTGCTGGTCACCGCCCGCCACGGCGACGTCGACGACCCGGAGGTGGCCGCGGCGGGGGCGGCGCTCACGCAGCGGGTCGCGGCGCAGCCCGGCGTCGGTGACGCCTGGTCGTACTGGACGCGGGGCACCCCCGAGACCCTCGCCTCGGCCGACCGCACCCACGCGCTGGTGCTCGCCTGGGTGCCCGGCGACGCCGACCACGTGCGCACCGGCGTGCTCCCGGCGCTGGAAGCCGCGATCGCCCCGTTCGACGGCGGCGCCGTCGACCTGCAGCTCGGCGGCGCGGACGAGGTCTTCCGCGTGGTCGCCGAGCAGGCGCGCACCGACTTCGTCCGGGCCGAGCTCGTCGTGCTGCCGCTGGTCGGGCTGCTGCTGTGGCTGGTCTACCGGCGGCTCGTGCCTGCGCTGCTCACGCTCGCCACCGGCGTGGTCGCGGTGGTCGCCGCCCTGGGCATCCTGCGGGTGGTGGCGCTGGTCACCGAGGTCTCGACGTTCGCGGCGAACATCGCGCTGGTGCTGGGCATCGGCCTCGGCGTCGACTACGGCCTCTTCGTCACCTACCGCTTCCGCGAGGAGCTGGCCGCGGGCCGCGGTGTCGACGCCGCGGTGCGCGCCGCGGTCGCGCACGCCGGGCGCACCGTCGCGTTCAGCGGGGCGACCGTCGCCGCCTCCCTCGCCGTGCTGCTGGTGTTCCCGTTCCCGTTCCTCGCCTCGTTCGCCTACGCGGGCGTGGCCGTGGTCGCCGCCGCGGTGTTCGCCGCCGTCGTCGTGCTCCCGGCGACGCTGCGGCTCGCCGGCCACCGGGTGCAGCGCCGCGCCGCACCGCCCGGCACCGACGGCTTCTGGTACCGCACCGCGCAGCGCGTGATGCACCGTCCCGTCGCCGCGGGCGGGGCCGGGCTCGCGGTGCTCGTCCTGCTCGGGGCCCCGGCCGCCGCCGTCGCGTTCGGCCCGCCCGACGACCGCCTGCTGCCGCCGTCGCAGCCGGTACGCGCGATGTACGACACGATCCGCGCCGGCTTCGCCACCGAGGAGGCCGACGCGATCCACGTCGTCGCGCCGGACCTCGCGCCCGGGGACGTCGCCGGGTACGCGGCCGCGCTGTCACGGATCGACGGCGTGCTGCGCGTCGACTCCGCGGCGGGCTCGTTCGAGGCCGGCGCGCGCACCGGCGAGGCCGGGGCCGCGCGGTTCACCGGGCCCGGCGGCGGCACCTGGCTGTCCGTCCTCCCCACCGGGGAACGGCTCGCCACCGACCCGACCGGCCTCGTCGCCGCCGTCCGGGCGCTGCCGGCGCCGTCGCCGGTGCTGGTCGGCGGCTACCCGGCCGAGGTCGCGGACTACCGCGCGGGCGTCGTCGAGCGGCTTCCGCTCGTCGCCGCGCTCGTCGTGCTCGTGACGTTCGTCGTGCTGTTCCTCATGACCGGGTCGGTGCTGGCGCCGGTGAAGGCCTCGGTGCTGAACCTGCTGTCGCTCACCGTGATGTTCGGCGTGCTCGTGTGGGGCTTCCAGGAGGGCGGCCTGTCGTGGCTGCTCGGGTTCACCCCGACCGGGGTGATCGAGCCGAGCATCCCGATCCTGATGTTCTGCGTCGGCTACGGGCTGTCGATGGACTACGAGGTCTTCCTGCTCGCCCGCATCAAGGCCGACTTCGACCGCACCGGCGACGTCGTCGGCTCGGTGCCGCGCGGCATCGCCCGGTCCGCGCCGCTGGTCACGGCCGCCGCGCTGATCCTCGCCGCGTCCTTCGCGGTGTACGCCACCAGCGAGGTGGTGTTCCTGCAACAGCTCGGGATCGGGATGGCGCTCGCCGTGCTCGTCGACGCCACGGTGATCCGCGGGGTGCTCGTCCCGGCCGCGATGCGGCTCGCGGGCGCGGCGAACTGGTGGGCGCCCGCCCCGCTGCGCCGCCTGCACGAGCGCATCGGACTGCGGGAGGACGCACCGGGCTTCCAGGCAGCGGGAATTCGCGGAGCGTGATCGCGCCACCCACGGCTGGCCGCTGGTCGCACTTCCGCCATGGGTGTCCGATTGTGGGATGCCCCCTTGTGCTCCCCTCGTCATCGGCACGGAACCGCTCACCCCGCGAGACGTCGTCGCCGTCGCGCGCGACGGCCTGCCGGTCACGTTGTCGGCGGAGGCACTCGGTGAGATCGCTGCGAGCCGCAAGGTCGTCGAGGCGCTCGCGGGCGACGACGAGCCGCACTACGGGGTCTCCACCGGGTTCGGGGCGCTCGCCGTCCGCCACATCCCGGTCGAGCGGCGGATCCAGCTGCAGCGCAGCCTCGTGCGCTCCCACGCCGCGGGCAGCGGGCCCGAGGTCGAGCGCGAGGTGGTGCGGGCGCTCATGCTGCTGCGGCTCGCGACGCTCGCCACCGGCCGCACCGGGGTGCGCCCCGAGACCGCGATCGCGTACGCCGACATGATCTCCGCGGGCATCACCCCCGTGGTGCGCGAGCACGGCTCGCTGGGCTGCTCGGGCGACCTCGCGCCGCTCGCCCACTGCGCGCTCGCGCTGATGGGGGAGGGGGAGGTCCGCTGCGCCGACGGGACGCTGCGCCCGGCGGCCGAGGCGCTCGCCGGCGCCGGCATCGCCCCCGTCGAGCTGACGGAGAAGGAGGGGCTCGCGCTCATCAACGGCACGAGCGGGATGCTCGGCATGCTGCTGCTGGCCTCGGCCGACCTGCACCGGCTGCTCGCCACGGCCGACCTCGCCGCCGCGATGAGCGTCGAGGCGCTGCTGGGCACCGACACCGTGTTCGCCGCGGACCTGCAGGCGCTGCGCCCGCACCCCGGCCAGGGCGACAGCGCCGCCAACCTGCGCGCGCTGCTGCGGGGCTCGGCGATCATCGCGGGCCACGACACCCACGCCACCACCCGCGTGCAGGACGCCTACTCGCTGCGCTGCGCGCCCCAGGTGCACGGCGCCGCCCGCGACACCCTCGCCCACGCCGACGCCGTCGCCGCGCGCGAGCTGGCCGCCGCCGTCGACAACCCGGTGGTCACCGCCGACGGGCGGGTGGAGAGCAACGGCAACTTCCACGGCGCCCCCGTCGGGTACGTGCTCGACTTCCTCGCGATCGCCGTCGCGGACGTCGCCTCCATCTGCGAGCGACGCACCGACCGGATCCTCGACGTCGCCCGCAGCCACGGGCTGCCGGCGTTCCTCGCCGAGGACGCGGGCGTCGACTCCGGCCACATGATCGCGCAGTACACGCAGGCCGGGATCGTGTCGGAGCTCAAGCGGCTCGCCGCCCCCGCGTCGGTCGACTCCATCCCGTCCAGTGCGATGCAGGAGGACCACGTCTCCATGGGCTGGTCCGCGGCGCGCAAGCTGCGCCGCGCCGTCGACGGGCTCGCCAGGGTGGTGGCCATCGAGGCGCTCACCGCCGCCCGGGCCCTGGACCTGCGCGCCCCGCTCGCCCCGGCCCCCGCCACCGGCGCCGCGCGGGACCGCCTGCGCGCCGCCGTCGCCGGGCCCGGCCCCGACCGCGTGCTCGCCCCGGAGATCGAGGCGGCCGTGCAGCTCGTGACCGCGGGTGAGCTGCTGGCCGCCGCCGAGTCGGTGACCGGCCCGTTGCGCTGACGCCTCACCGGAGACGCAGCACCACGAGCGCCGCCGTGGCCGCGAGCAGCGTCGCGGTCACCGATGCCGCGGTCGTGAAGCCTGCGGTGAAGGCCTGCTGCGCCGAGGCGACCACCCGCTCTGCGACCGGCCCCGGGAGCGCCTCGGCGGCGGTGACCGCGCCGCCGACCGTCTCGGCGGCGGGGCCGGGGAGCCCCTCCGGTTCGAACCGGCTGCGGAAGACCACGCCCGCGATGCTGCCCAGCGCCGCGATGCCGAGCGCCCCACCCAGCTCGCTGCCCGCCTCGCCGAGGCCCGCGGCCGCGCCCGCGCGGTGCGGCGGGGCCGCGCTCACGATCAGGTCGATGGCGAGCGGCACGAGCATCCCGGTGCCCAGCGTCACCACGGAGTAGGCCGCGATCACCGCCGCCGGCGCGGTGTCCACGCCGACCCGGGCGACCAGCAGGAACCCGACCGCGGCGACCGCGAGCGCGGACCCGGCGACCAGGCCGGGCCGCACGAACCGGACCAGGGTGGTCGCGAGCGCGATGCCGATCCCGGTGGTGGCGACGGTGGGCAGCTGCCACAGCGCCGCGGCGAACGGCCGGATCTCGAGCACCAGCTGCAGGTACTGCACGGCGAGGAACCCGAGGCCCGCGCTGCCGACGATCATCACGACGTAGCCGCCGAACGCCGCGGCGAACCCTCCGTCGGTGAACAGCCGGACGTCGACCAGCGGGTCGCGCAGCCGCAGCTGCCGCCGGACGAACACCGCGCCGAGCGCGAGCCCGGCGGCGAGGGCGGCCCAGCCCGCGGGCCCCGAGTGCAGCAGCTGCTTCGCCCCGTGCACGACACCCAGCACGGCCCCGATCGACAACAGCGCGCCGACCAGGTCGAACCGCGGCCCGGACGGGTCCTTCGACTCCGGCAGGAGCACCGGCCCGAACGCGAGCAGCAGTGCCATGACCGGCACGTTGATCAGGAAGACCGAGCCCCACCAGAAGTGCTCGAGCAGGAGCCCGCCGACGATCGGACCGACCGCGATGCCGCCGGTGAAGGCCGCCGTCCAGATCCCGATCGCGGTCCGGCGCCTGCCCTCGTCGGGGAACATCCCGCGCAGCAGCGCGAGGGTGGACGGGGCGAGCGTGGCCCCCGCGACGCCGAGCAGGCCCCTGGCGAGCACGAGCAGCTCGGCGGTCGGGGCGTAGGCGGCCACCGCGGAGGCGGCGCCGAACGCGGCGGCACCCGCGAGCAGCAGCCTGCGCCGCCCGATGCGGTCGCCGAGCGCGCCCATCACCAGCAGCGTGCCGGCCATGAGGAAGCCGTACGCGTCCATGATCCACAGCAGCTGCGCGGGCGTCGGGGTGAGGTCGGCGGCGATCCACGGTGCCGCCATGAACAGCACGGAGAGGTCCATCGAGGCCAGCAGCGCCGGGAGCGTGAGCACGGCGAGGCCGATCCATTCCCGGTGCCCGACCCGGGCGTCGTGTCGCGTCACGCGCCCCGATGGTACGGACGTCAAGGACGTACGTCTAGGACGTCCGTATATGACGGATGTCCTGAACGGGCGTTAACCTCGGGCGCATGGGCAATCGGGAGGCGCTGCTGGCAGGCGCGAAGCGCTGCATCGTCGAGAAGGGCTATGCCCACACCACGGCGCGCGACATCGTGGCCGCGTCCGGCACCAACCTGGCGTCGATCGGCTACCACTTCGGGTCGAAGGACGCGCTGCTCGACGCCGCGATGCTGGACTCGTTCGACGACTGGGACGAGGACATCGAGGCGGCGCTCGCCGCGCAGCCCGACGGGGCGCCCACCGACCGGCTCGCCGCGTTCCTCGACGTCCTGATCGAGAAGGTGCGCACCGACCGGGCAATGGTGGCGGCCGGCGTGCAGTGGGTGGCGCAGGTGCAGTTCTCGGCCACCGTCCGCGAGCAGCTCGCGCTGGCCTTCTCCCGCGCGCGGGGTGCGTTCGCGGCGACCCTGCTCGGCGTCGCGGACGGCGAGGTCGACGACGACACCGCCCGCCGGGTCGGCTCGCTCATGCTGGCGCTGGTCAACGGCGTCGTGCTGCAGGCGCTCGTCGACCCCGACCGGGCGCCGTCGGGGGCCGACGTCGCGGAGGCGCTGCGGGCGGTCGTCGCCGCCCCCGCCGGGTCGGACTCCGAGGGACTATGCGGCGCGGGCCAGTGAGCGCGCGATCACGAGCCGCTGGATCTGGTTGGTTCCCTCGAAGATCTGCATGACCTTGGCCTCGCGCATGTAGCGCTCCACCGGGAAGTCGCGGGTGTACCCGTAGCCGCCGAGCACCTGCACGGCGTCGGTGGTGACCTTCATCGCCGCGTCCGTGGCCACGAGCTTCGCCACGCTCGCCGCGCGCCGGTACTCACGGCCCGCGTCGCGGCGGCGGGCGGCCTCGAGGTAGGTGGCGCGCGCGGAGTCGACCGCCGCGGCCATGTCGGCCAGCAGGAAGCCGAGCCCCTCGTGGTCGATGATCTTGCGGCCGAACGCGGTGCGCTCGTTCGCATAGGCGGTGGCGGCGTCGAGCGCGGCCTGGGCGAGGCCGGTGGCGACCGCGGCGATGCCGAGCCGCCCGGAGTCGAGCGCGGCGAACGCGATCTGCAGGCCCTGGCCCTCGCGGCCGATGAGCCGGTCGGGCTCCAGCACGGCACCGTCCCAGTGCGCGGTGGCGGTCGGGATCGCGTGCAGGCCCATCTTCTCCTCCGGCCTGCCGAAGGAGAGCCCGTCGACCTGCCCGGGGGCGAGGAAGCAGGAGACGCCGCCGCTCCCCGGTGCCGTGCGGGCGAAGAGCGCGTAGCAGCCCGCACGCCCGCCGTGGGTGATCCAGGCCTTGGTGCCGGTGATCCGGTAGCCCTCCTCGACCCGCTCGGCCTTGCACGCCAGTGCCGCGGCGTCCGACCCCGCGTGCGGCTCGGACAGGCTGTATGCGCCCACGACCTCGCCGGCGAGCATGGCGGGCAGCCACCGCTCCTGCTGCTCCTCCGTGCCGAACGCGGCGAGCGGGTGGCAGGCGAGCGCGTGCACGCTCACCGCGACGGCGACCGCGGCCCAGCGCGCGGCGAGCTCCTCGAGCACCTGCAGGTAGACCTCGTACGGCTGGCCACCGCCCCCGAGCTCCTCGGGGTAGGGCAGGCCCAGCAGGCCCGCCTCGCCGAGCGTGGCGAACAGCCCCTCCGGGTAGGACTCCTCCCGCTCGTGCCGGTCGACGCGCGGGGCGAGCTCCTTGTCGGCGATCTCGCGGGTCAGCGCGATCAGGTCCTCGGCCTCCGTGGTGGGAAGCAGGCGCTCGACGGCCATGGCCGCCTCCTCTATCGGTACTCAGAGGGAAACGTCAGTACCGGTTAGGATAGCCGACATGGGCGTGGTCCGGCGTGGCGCCGTTCGGCGGGAGCAGCTGTTCGACGCGTTGGTGGAGCTGCTGCTGGCCGAGGGCTTCTCCCACCTGACCCTCGACGACGTCGCCGCGCGGCTGCGCTGCTCCAAGCGCACGCTCTACGCGCTCGCGGGCAGCAAGGAGCAGCTGGTGCGGGCCGCGGTGGTGCACTTCTTCCGCGGCGCGACCGAACGCGTCGAGGCCGCACTCGCCGCGCGGAGCGACCCCGCCGAGCGGCTCGCCGCCTACCTGCGCGCCGTCGCCACGGAGCTCGCGCCCGCCTCCGCGCGGTTCTTCGACGACGTCGCCGCCTTCCCGCCCGCCGCCGAGGTGTACGAGCGCAACACCCGCGCCGCCGCCGCCCGCGTGCAGCAGCTCGTGGCCGACGGGGTCGCGGCGGGCGCGTTCCGCGACGTGCACACCGGCTTCGTCGCCGACGTCGTCACGGCCACGATGGTGCGGATCCAGCAGCGGAAGGTGGCCGCGTCCACGGGCCTGGACGACGCCGCGGCCTACGCCCACCTCGCCGAGCTGCTGCTGCACGGGCTGGCCCGGCGCGGCTGAGCTGCCTCAGACCAGGAAGCGGTAGGCCGTGGTTCCCGGCGCGATGTGCTGGATCTTCAGCGGGCTGGCCTCCATCCGCTTCCACAGCGGCTCGTAGCCGTCGCGGTGGGCCAGCTCGATGCCCACGAGCGCGGGGCCGGTCTCGCGGTTGTCGCGCTTGACGTACTCGAACAGCACGATGTCGTCGTCCGGGCCGAGCACCTCGTCGAGGAACCGCCGCAGCGCGCCCGGCTCCTGCGGGAACTCGACGAGGAAGTAGTGCTTGAGGCCGCGGTGCACCAGCGAGCGCTCGATCACCTCGGCGTAGCGGCTCACGTCGTTGTTGCCGCCCGAGAGCAGGCACACGACCGTCGCGCCCGCAGGCAGGTCGAGCTCGTCGAGCGCCGCGGCGGCCAGCGCCCCCGCGGGCTCGGCGATGATCCCGTCGACCTGGTAGAGGTCGAGCATCTCGGTGCAGACCCGGCCCTCGGCCACCGTGGTGAGCTCGGCGCCGCAGTCGCGCACGAGGGGGAAGGTGACGTCGCCGACCCGGCGCACGGCGGCCCCGTCGACGAACGTGTCGAGCTCGGCCAGCGGCACCGGCTCGCCCGCGTCGAGCGCGGCCGCCATGCTCGCCGCGCCCGCGGGCTCCACGCCGACGATCCGGACCCCGGGGTGGCGCTCGGCGAGGAAGCCGCCGACGCCGGCGAGCAACCCGCCGCCGCCCACCGGCACCACGACGACGTCCGGGGCGCGGTCCAGCTGTGCCACGATCTCCGCGGCCACCGTGCCCTGGCCCGCGATGGTGCGCGGGTCGTCGAACGCGGGCACGACCGTCGCCCCGGTGCGCTGGGCGTGCTCGGCGGCCGCGGCGGCCGCCTCGTCGTAGGTGTCGCCCTCGACCACGAGCTCCACGGCGTCGCCGCCGAGCGCGGTGATCCGCTCCCGCTTCTGCCGCGGCGTGGTGCTCGGCACGTGCACCCGCCCGCGGATGCCGAGCCTGCGGCAGGCGTACGCGACGCCCTGGCCGTGGTTGCCCGCGCTCGCGCACACCGCACCGGCCGCCCGCTCCTCGGGCCCGAGCTGGGCGAGGAGGTTGTACGCGCCGCGCAGCTTGTACGAGCGCCCGACCTGCAGGTCCTCGCGCTTCAGCCAGACCTGCGCGCCGGTCGCGGCCGAGAGCCGCTCGCTCCGCTGCAGCGGGGTGACGAGCGCGACGCCTTCCAGCCGCGCGGCCGCGGCGCCGACGGCCGCGGCGACGGAGCGGACGGGGTGGGCGAGCGGAGCCGCCGTGCGGGAGACCACCCGTCGATCCTGCACCCGCCACTGCGTGTCGTCGCGGGTGGGGGAGGGCTCGCCCGATCCGGGGTCAGCGCTTCTCCAGCAGCTCCAGGATGCGGTCGATCTTCGCTCCGTGCTCGGCGAGTACCGCGTTGTGCTGCGCCTGCATGCCGACGAGGCCGGCGAGGGTGGCGGTGTGCTGCACCGCCACGCCCGCGATCTCGTCGAGCCTGGCGCTCTGCTTGTCCTGTGCCGCGGCGATCGCCGAGAGGTACGCGTACACCGTCACCGGGTCGGTGCCCTGATGACGGATCGTTCTGTCGTCCTCCGCAGCCGTCATGTCAGGCAATCTAGCGAGCGGAGATCCACCTTTGGGTCACTTTGCGACAACCGGTGCCGATCGGGGCCGAAGGTCGAAACCCGCTGCGCGGTAGCTGTCGTCGAGCAACTGGGCGGTGGCCACGGCGTCGTGGGCATCGGTGGGCACCGGCCGCCCGTCGCGGACGGCCGCGGTGAACGCCTCGAGCTGGTAGGCGTACGACGGGCGCTTGCCCAGCCGCTCCTCCCGCTCGGTGCCGCCCACCGCGATCCACACCCGGTCGTCGCGGTGCGGGAGCACGAAGTTCCCGGCGCGCACCTCGCCCGCGTCGCCGACGAGCCGGGCGGTCATGCGCACCTCCTCGGCGGCCATCGAGCTGTGGACCACACCGGTCACCCCGCCGGGGAAGGCGAGCTCGACGCGCGCCCACTCGTCCACCCCCGGGAGGCTGGCGCGCTCGCGGGCCTCGGCGCCGGTGACCCGCGGGGCCCCGCCCGCGAACCGGCCCAGCATCCGGTGCAGGTGCAGGCCGTAGCAGCCGACGTCCATCAGCCCGCCGCCCGCCAGCGGGAGCGACCAGCGCGGGTCGCCGTCCGGCGGGGGCGGGATCTCCATGTGCACCTCGACCTCGCGCAGCTCACCGATCTCGCCGGACTCCACGGCCTGCAGCAGCCGCTGCGCCACCGGGTGGTACAGGTAGTGGAAGGCCTCCATGAACACGACGCCCGCCCCGGCGACCGCGTCGCGCACCTCGCGAGCCTCGCCCGCGTCGCTCGCCGACGGCTTCTCGGTGAGCACGTGCTTGCCCGCTGCGATCGCCGCGAGGTTCCACGGGCCGTGCAGGCCGTTGGCGAGCGGGTTGTAGACGGCCTCGACCTCGGGGTCGGCGATCACGTCGGCGTAGGTGTCGAGCACCCGCTCGACGCCGTGCTGGGCGGCGAAGGCCTCGGCCCGGTCGCGGTCGCGCGCCGCGACGGCGACGAGCCGGGCCCCGGTCAGCTGCGCGGGGGCGACGATGGCGTTGGCGGCGATGCGCGAGGCGCCGAGCACTCCGATCCGAAGGGGTTCCACGCGGATGATCCTCCCCAGCGGGGAGGTGGTGCCGCTAGTGGATGTGAGCGCGCCAATCCGCCGGGACCCGCTCCGCGGGGCCGGGGACCGCCTGGTCGAGCGGCCGGTGCCGGGGTTCGGGCAGGTCGGGGCCCTCCAGCAGCTCGTTCGTGCGGTAGTCCCAGTACCAGCCCTCGCCCGGCTCGAAGCTGCGGACCAGCGGGTGGCCGGTCGCGCGGAAGTGCGCGGTCGCGTGCTGGGCCGGAGACGAGTCGCAGCAGCCGATGTGGCCGCACTGCGCGCACCGGCGCAGGTGGACCCACCAGCCGCCCACGTCGTCGCACTCGCGGCAGCCCGTGCCGCTCGGGGCGGCGGTGAGGTCGATCCCGTCCGTCATCCACCCATCATGGCGCGGAACGACCCGTCAGCGCCCCGCGGCGTAGCCCTGGGCGCCCCGCGGGTTGGCCGCGGCGGACAGCACGCCGGTCGCCGGGTCGCGGTGCACGCTCGACAGCCGCCCGAGCTCCCAGTCGCCCGCGCGCGTGACCAGGTGCCCGCGCCGCTCCAGCCCGCTGATGACCTCCTCACCGAGCCGGTCCTCCACCACCGCGCCGCCCGGGGTCCAGGTGCGCGGCCAGAACGAGCCGGGCATCGACGTGGTGTGCAGGGCCGGGGCGTCGATGGCCTGCTGGGGCGAGTAGCCGCCGACGAGCGTGCGCAGCAGGTAGAGCAGCTGCCACTGGTCCTGCTGGTCGCCGCCGGGCGAGCCGAGCGCGCCCACCGGTTCGCCGTCGCGCAGCAGCAGGGTGGGGGTGAGCGTGGTGCGCGGCCGCTTGCCCGGCGCGAGCGAGGACGGCGCGCCCTCTTCCAGCCAGGTCATCTGCAGCCGCGAGCCGAGGCAGAACCCGAGCTCCGGGATCGTGGGGGAGGACTGCAACCAGCCCCCGGACGGCGTGACCGCCACGATGTTGCCCCACCGGTCCACGACGTCGACGTGGCAGGTGTCGCCGCGGGTCTCGCCGGACAGCACGACGGTCGGCTCGCCCACGCCCGCCGCGTCGCCCTCCGCGGGCTCGGTGACGAGCGGCGGCAGGAACGGTTCCCGCCCGCCGGGGCGGCCGGGCCGGAACTCGTGCGAGGCCGTCTCGCCGATGAGCTCCCGCCGCTCGCGCGCGTACTCGGCGGACAGCAGGACCTCCAGCACGCCCTCGGGCATCGCGTCGCCGTAGTGGGCGTCGCGGTCGGCGAGCGCGAGCTTGAGCGCCTCGAGCACGTGGTGGGCCCCGTCGGGGGTGGACGGGTCGAGGGCCTCGTCGGGCAGACCGTCGAGGATCATGAGCGCCTGCAGCAGGACGGGGCCCTGGCCCCACGGGCCGGTCTTGGCGACCGTGGTGCCGCGGAACTCGGCGGTCACGGCGGGCTCGAACCCCGCCGAGAACGCGGCGAAGTCGGCCACCTCGATCACGCCCGCGTGGTCGGTGCCGGACGAGTGCCGGTGCGGGGTGCGCAGGAACTCCACCGCCTCCCGCGCGACGAACCCCTCCTTCCACTCGCGGCGCGCCGCCTCGATCCGGCCGCGCCGGTCGGTGGCCCGCGACCCGGCCTCGACGAGCCGCTCGAGGGTGCGGGCGTAGGCGGGGAGCCGGATGATCTCGCCCGCGCGGGGCGGGCGGCCGTCGGGCATCCACAGCTGCGCGGACGTCGGCCAGTGCTCGGTGAACAGCTCCGCGACCGTCTCGATCGTGGTGCCGACCCGCCCGACGACGGGGTGGCCGTCGCGGGCGTATCCGATCGCGTAGGCGAGGACGTCGGCGAGCTCCCACGTGCCGTGCTCGGCGAGCAGCACGAGCCACGCGTCCACCGCACCCGGCACGGCGGCGGCGAGCCCGCCCGCGCCCGGGACCAGGTCGAGGCCTTCGCCGCGGTAGTGCGCGATCGTCGCACCCGCCGGCGCGGGGCCCTGTCCCATCAGCACCTGCGGGGTCGGGTCGGCGGCCGTGGCGAACACCCCGGTCAGGTCGCCGCCGGGGCCGTTGAGGTGCGGCTCGACGACGTGCAGCACGAACCCGGCGGCCGTGGCGGCGTCGAAGGCGTTGCCCCCGCGCTCCAGCACCGACTGGGCGGTGGCGGTCGCCAGCCAGTGGGTGGTGGCCGACATGCCGAACGTGCCCTGCAGCGTGGGCCGGGTGGTGAACTCGGACGGCGGGACGAAGCTCACGGGGTTCCTTTCCTCCGCACGGAGCGCCCTGGTCAGACCTCGGATGTATACATCACCGCGGGTGGTGACGCGGCGCAACCGGAGTCAATCCCACAGCGGGCTCGGATGCAGGACGGCAACGATCGCGGGTCGGGCCGCGAGTGAGCCTTCGCACCGGCCGGAGGACGTGAGAAGCTGCAGCGATTCCGGACCGTCACGATGTGACGCCCTCACGTCCTGACACCCTGACGACAGGGGGACCGATGAGCGAGCTGGCGAGCGTGCCCACCGACCCGCGGACCGAGTCCGAGCCCCGGGTCAAGCCCGTCGTCTTCTACGGGTCCGCGGCGGTCACCCTCCTGATCGCGCTGTGGGCGATCATCGCCCCGACCGCCGCCTCCGACGTCCTCACCGCGGTCGTCGGCTGGACCTCGGAGTGGTTCGGCTGGTTCTACATCCTGCTGTCGACGCTCATCCTCGTCTTCGTGATCCTGGTGGGCGCCTCCCGCCTCGGCCGGACCAGGCTCGGACCGGAGCACGCGCGACCGGAGTTCAGCACGTTCGCGTGGGCGTCGATGCTCTTCGCCGCGGGCATCGGCACCGACCTGATGTTCTTCGCCGTCGTCGAGCCGGTCACCCAGTACCTCACCCCGCCGCGCGGCGAGGGCGAGACGCTCCAGGCGGCCGAGGAAGCCACGGTGTGGACGCTGTTCCACTACGGCATCAGCGGCTGGGGCATGTACGCGCTGATGGGCATGGCGCTCGGGTACTTCGCCTACCGGCGGAACCTGCCGCTCGCCATCCGCTCCGCGCTCTACCCGATCTTCGGCAAGCGGATCCACGGCGGGATCGGCACCGCGGTGGACCTCGCCGCCGTGCTCGGCACGATCTTCGGGGTCGCGGCCTCCCTCGGCATCGGGGTCGTGCTGCTCAACTACGGGCTGTACTTCCTGTTCGGGATCCCCGAGGGCGCGGCCGCCCAGATCGGGCTGGTCGCCATCGCGGTCACCATCGCCACCATCTCCGCGGTGAGCGGCGTCGACCGCGGGATCAAGCTGCTGTCGCAGCTCAACGTGCTGCTCGCGATCGCGCTGGCCCTCTACCTCCTGGTCGCGGGCGACACCGTGTTCCTGCTCAACGGGCTCGTGCAGAACGTCGGCGACTTCGTCGCCTCCTTCCCGGGCATGACGCTGCAGACGTTCGCCTACGACCGGCCCGTCGACTGGCTCAACGCGTGGACGCTGTTCTTCTGGGCGTGGTGGATCGCCTGGGCGTCGTTCGTCGGGCTCTTCCTCGCCCGCATCTCCCGCGGGCGCACGATCCGCCAGTTCGTGGCCGGGACGATGATCATCCCGTTCACCTACATCGTCATGTGGATCTCGATCTTCGGCAACAGCGCCCTCGACGTGATCCGCCGCGGCAACGCCGAGTTCGGGCAGGCGACGATCGACAACCCGGCGCAGGGCTTCTACGAGCTGCTCGCGCAGTACCCGGCGGTCACGTTCGTCGCGTCGATCGCCACCTTCGTCGGCCTGCTGTTCTACGTGACCTCCGCCGACTCGGCGGCGCTGGTGATGGCGAACCTGAGCTCGCACCTGCCGACGCCGAAGACCGACGGCGCCCCGTGGATGCGCATCTTCTGGGCGATCGCCACCGGCCTGCTCACCGTCGGGATGCTCCTGGTCGGCGGCGTGCCCGCGCTGCAGAACGCCACGATCATCATGGGCCTGCCGTTCGCGTTCGTGCTGATGCTGGTCATGCTCGGCCTGTACCGGGCGCTGCGGCTCGAGGCGCTGCAGGCCGACAGCAGGCAGTTCGGCCTGCGCTCGCTGTCCAGCCGGAGCACGTCGAACGGGCACCTGGAAGGGGTCCCGGCCTGGCGGCTGCGGCTGGACCGGGCGCTGTCGTTCCCGAGCCGGGAGCGCACGGAGCGGTTCCTGACCGAGGTGGCGCTGCCCGCCATGACGGACGTGGCGGCGCACCTGCAGGAGCGCGGATGCGGGGCGCAGGCGCGCGAGGACCGGGACGAGGACGGCACGCGGTACGTCGTGCTCGACGCGGACCTCGGCGAGGAGCGCCCGTTCCGCTACGAGATCCGGCCGCGGGAGGTGCCGGTGCCCGTCTACGGGCGGGCGGTGCCGAAGGGCAGCGACACCTACTGGCGGCTCGAGGTGCACCTGCGCGAGGGCGGCCAGGACTACGACGTCATGGGCTACACGTCCGAGCAGCTCATCGACGACATCCTGGACCAGTACGAGCGGCACCTGGAGTTCGTGCGGATGCAGGAGGTCGCCGGCTAGCGCCTGTTCGATGCGTCGCGGGGCGGTCCGGCTACCGGGACTGCAGCCGCTCCGCGCGCACCCCGTCGTCGCCGAGCAGCCCGGCGCGCCCGGCGAGCGCGGCGGCCTCCGTGCGGTTCGCGACGCCGAGCGTGCGCAGCAGCCCGGCCGTGAGGCGCTTGACCGTCCGCTCGGAGACGTGCAGCGCCCGCGCGATCTGCGCGGTGCTCGCGCCGCTGGCGATGAGCGTCCAGAGGTGGCGCTCCCTGCTCGTCAGGGCCGAGCCGACCGGGAGGTGCGCGGAAGGCTGGGTGGTGGCGCCGGTGGCCGCGAGCAGCGCGGGGACGAACCCGGCCGGGGGGACGGTGCGCAGCAGCACGCCGTTCGCCCCCGCGCCGAGGATCTCGAGGACCCCCTCGAACCGCGCGGCGTGACGCGTGAGCGCGAGCACCGGCAGGCTCGGCTGGACGCGGCGCATCGCGGTGAACGCCGCCACCGGCCCCGGCGCGTCGAGCTCCAGGTCGACCAGGGCGACGTCGGGCCGGTGCATGCGCACCAGCGCCGGCGCCGAGGCGGCGACGTCCGTCCCGGCCACGACGCGCACCCAGCCCTCGCTCGCCGCGGGCAGCGCCTCCTCCAGGCAGCGGCGGAACATCGGTTGCCGATCGACGATCAGCACGCGGACCACCATGCCGGTGGGTTTCCCACGCGATCGCGTTCCTACCGACGCGCCGTCCGATCGGAGGACGGGGACGGCCCGCTCGTGGTACCGATCCGCAGCGATACCGGCAGCACGATGCTCTCCGGGGTGCCGCCCTCCACCAGCTCCATCGCCGCGCGCGCCGCGGCCCTGCCCTTCTCGGCGCTCGGCTGGACGACCGTGGTGAGCTGGGTCGGGGCGAGCCAGTGCAGGTCGGCGCCGTCGAAGCCCACCACCGACAGGTCCTCGGGCACCCGGATCCCGAGCTCGGCGGCGGCCTGCAGCACCCCGGCGGCGAGCACGTCGCTCTGGGCGATGATCGCCGTCGGCCGCCGTTCCGCGGGGACGTCGAGCAGGACGCGCCCGGCCGCCGCGCCCTCGTGCACGGCGTTGCTCGGCGTCTCGTACATCGGCACCGGGCCGAACACGTCCTCCACGCCCTCCATGCGGTGGCGCACGTCGCGGTAGTGGGCGAGCGCGCGCCGCTTCGGCGTGACCGGCCCGCGGGTGCCGTCGAGCCGCAGCGGCATCGTGACGACCTCGACCCGGCGGTGGCCCAGGTCGTGCAGGTGGCGGGCGAGGTCGCGGGTTCCGCCGCGGTCGTCGATGTCGATCATCGGGACGCCCTCGAGCTCGGGGCCCTCCACGGCCACGATCGGCACCCCGCGGGCGCGCAGCTGCTCCACCGCGGGGTCGTCCTCGAGCCCGCAGGTGGCGAAGATCGCCGCGTCGAGCGGGACGCGCGCGATCTGGCTGGTCGACGGGCGGCCGACGTCGCCCGCGAGCAGCAGCAGCCCGACGTCGTGGGCGCTCAGCACCTCGCTGATGCCGTCGAGCAGCTGCAGCGCCACCGGGTCGCGGAACGCGTAGAGCAGGCGCTCGCCGATGAACGCGCCCACGACGCCGCTGCGACCGCGGCGCAGCGAGGCCGCGAGCGGGTCGGGGCCGGCGTAGCCGAGCTCGGCGGCCGCCGCGAACACCCGCTCCCGGGTGGCCGGTGCCACCTTGGGGCTGCCGGCGAACGCGAGCGATGCCGTCGAGGGGGAGACGCCTGCCCGCGCCGCGACGGCGGCGAGCGTCGGGCGGGTGGACACGCCGGGAACCGTAGCGGCCGGGCCCGGGCAGGTTGAGCGGGCCGGGCCCGTCGCGTACCGTTGACGCGGATCGAATCGATTCGATGCCCCGCGCGATCTGATTGAGGAGCCGACGTGACCGCGACCGCAGCCGTGCCCGCCGCCCAGCTGTCGAGGGCGCGCACCGCCGTGGTCGTCGTCTTCATCGCCGCGGGGCTGGCGTTCGCGTCGGTCATCGCGCGCACGCCCGCGCTGCGCGACTCGCTCGGGCTGTCCACCGCCGGGCTCGGCCTGCTCCTGCTGTGCATGTCGGGCGGTGCGGTCGCCGGGCTGCCGCTCTCGGGGCCGATCGTGCACCGCCTCGGCCCGGGCCGCGCGGTGCTCGCCGGTGCGCTGTCGATGACGCTCGGGCTGGCGCTGCTCGCGCTCGGCATGTCCACCGAGCTCGTCCCGGTGGCCGCGGTCGGCCTGGTCGCAGCCGGGCTCGGCACCGGCGTGTGGGACGTCGCCATGAACGTCGAGGGCGCCGACGTCGAACGCAGGCTCGGCCGCTCCCTCATGCCCCGCCTGCACGCCGGCTTCAGCCTCGGCACCGTGGCGGGCGCCGCGATCGGCGCGGCGTGCGCGGCGCTCGGCATCCCGCTGCAGGTGCAGCTGATCGGCATCGTCGTGCTGCTCCCCGCCGTCGTCGTGCCCGCCGTGCGCCGGTTCCTGCCGGTGGCCGAGCCTGCGGCGGGGGAGACCACGGCGGGCTCCGGGGTGCTCGCCGCGTGGCGGGAGCCGCGCACCCTCGTCGTCGGGCTGATGGTGCTCGCCTTCGCGTTCACCGAGGGCTCGGCCAACGACTGGATCGCGCTGGCGATGGTCGACGGCCACGGCACCGGCGAGACCCTCGGCGCGGTCGGGTTCGGGTTCTTCGTCGCCGCGATGACCGCGGGCCGGATGGTCGGCGGCGCGGCCCTGGACCGCTTCGGCCGCGTCGCGGTGGTGCGCGCCACCGCAGGCATCGCCCTCGCCGGGCTGCTCCTGATGCTGCTCGGCGGGTCCGTGCCGGTCGCGCTCAGCGGGGCCCTGCTGTGGGGGGTCGGGGCCTCGCTGGGCTTCCCCGTGGGCATGAGCGCCGCCGCCGACGACCCGGCCCGCGCGGCCGCGCGTGTCTCGGTGGTCAGCTCCATCGGCTACACCGCGTTCATCGCGGGCCCGCCCCTCATCGGCCTCATCGGCGAGCACGCGGGCATCCTGCGGGCCCTGTTCGTCGTGCTGGGTGCGCTGCTGTTGGGCCTGCTCGCCGCGGGCGCCGCCCGGCCGCTCACCCAGCCGGAGCCGCGGTAGTCCCCCGAGGAGCCGCTTCCGCTTGACGTCCGGCCGCTGGCGAGGACGATCGGCGGGTGCCCAGTCTGTACATCGACGGGACCTGGACATCCGGGTCCGGCGGCCCCGCCGAGGTCATCAACCCGTTCGACGCGAGCGTGATCGAGACGGTCGAGCAGGCCGGCCCCGACGACGTCGAGCGCGCGGTGGCCGCGGCCCGCACCGCGTTCGACGACGGCCCGTGGCCGCGCACCCCGGCCGCGGAGCGCGCCGACCTGCTGCGGCGCGTCGCGGACCTGCTGGTCCGCGACAAGGAGGACATCGCCCGCACCGAGACGCTCGACACCGGCAAGACGCTGGTCGAGAGCCGCATCGACGTCGACGACGTGACGGCGGTGTTCCGGTACTACGCCGACCTCGCCGCCCACGACGCCGGGCGGCTGGTCGACACCGGCAAACCGTCGGTCGTCAGCCGGGTGGTGCACGAGCCCGTCGGCGTCTGCGCCCTGATCACCCCGTGGAACTACCCGCTGCTGCAGCTGTCGTGGAAGGTCGCACCCGCGCTGGCGGCCGGGAACACCGTGGTGATCAAGCCGAGCGAGGTCACCCCGCTCACCTCGGTGATGCTCGTGCGGCTCCTGGAGGAGGCGGGAGCACCACCGGGGGTGGTCAACATCCTGCTCGGCGACGGCCGGTCGGTCGGCGCGCCGCTCACCGAGCACCCGGGCGTCGACATGGTCAGCTTCACCGGCGGGCTCGCCACCGGCCAGGCGATCATGCGGGCCGCCGCGGGCACCGTGAAGCGGGTCGCCGTGGAGCTGGGCGGCAAGAACCCCAACATCGTCTTCGCCGACACCGACTTCGAAACCGTCGTCGACAACGCGCTCACCGCCGTCTTCCTGCACGCGGGCCAGGTCTGCTCGGCGGGCGCGCGGCTGATCGTCGAGGACTCGCTGCACGACGACCTGGTCGCCGAGATCGGCCGGCGCGCCGAGCGGATCCGGCTGGGCAACGGGCTGGACGAGGCCACCGAGTCCGGCCCGCTGGTCTCGGCCGCCCACCGGGCGAAGATCGAGGACTACGTTGCGTCCGCGCAGGCCGAGGGCGCCCGGCTGGTGGCGGGCGGGCGCCGCCCCGAGGAGCCGGACCTGCAGAAGGGCTTCTTCTACCGGCCCACCGTGTTCGCCGACTGCCGCCGCGACATGCGCGTGGTGCGCGAGGAGACCTTCGGCCCGATCCTCACCGTCGAGCGGTTCACCACCGAGGAGGAGGCGATCGCGCTCGGCAACGACACCGACTACGGCCTGTCCGGCGCGGTGTGGACGAACGACTCGGGGCGCGCCGAGCGCGTGGCCCGCGCGCTGCGGCACGGCACCGTGTGGATCAACGACTTCGGCCCGTACGTGCCGGGCGCGGAATGGGGCGGCTTCAAGCGTTCGGGCAACGGGCGCGAGCTCGGGCCGACCGGGCTCGCCGAGTACCAGGAGCACAAGCACATCTGGCACAACACCGAGCCCGCGCCGGCTCGGTGGTTCACGAGCGGAGGGGCCCGGTGACGGGAAGCGCTGCGTCCGAGAACACAGCGAGGTCCGACAACACAGCGACCGAGAGCTTCGACTACGTCGTCGTCGGTGGGGGGTCGTCGGGGTGCGCGCTGGCCGCCCGCCTGTCGGAGGACCCCGACGTCACGGTCTGCCTGCTCGAGGCCGGCCCGTCCGATGTCGACGACCCGGCGATCCTCAAGCTCACCGACTGGATGGCCCTGCTCGACTCCGGCTACGACTGGGACTACCCGGTCGAGCCGCAGGAGCGCGGCAACAGCTTCCTGCGCCACGCCCGCGGCAAGGTCCTCGGCGGCTGCTCGTCGCACAACTCGTGCATCGCGTTCTGGCCGCCGCGCGAGGACCTCGACGAGTGGGCGGCGATGGGCTGCGAGGGCTGGAGCGCCGACGAGTGCTGGCCGCTCGTCGCCCGGCTGGAGAACAACGACGGGCCGTGGGAGGGGCACGGCCGCACCGGCCCGGTCCGGATCATGCAGATCAAGCCGGAGGACCCGTGCGGGGTCGCCGTGCTCGAGGCGGCCGCGGCCGTCGGCCTGCCGACCGTCCGCTTCAACGAGGGCGTGACCGTCTGCGAGGGCGCCGGGTTCTTCCAGATCAACTGCGAGCCGGACGGCACACGCGCCTCCTCGTCGCACGCCTACCTGCACCCGATCATGGGTAAGCGCCCCAACCTCGAGGTCCGCACGGGCGCGTGGGCGTCCCGCGTGCTGTTCGACGGCCGCCGTGCCACCGGCGTCGAGTACCAGCACGGCATCGGCCCGGGCCGCCGCACGGTGACCGCGCGCCGCGAGGTCGTGCTCAGCACGGGCGCGATCGACACCCCGAAGCTGCTCATGCTCTCCGGCATCGGACCCGCGGACCACCTGCGCGAGGTCGGCGTCGACGTGCTGGTGGACGCACCTGGCGTCGGGGCGAACCTGGACGACCACGTCGAGGGCCTCGTCATGTGGGAGGCCGCCCGCCCGATGGTCACCCGCTCCACCCAGTGGTGGGAGATCGGGCTGTTCACCCGCACCGAGGAAGGCCTCGACCGGCCGGACCTGATGATGCACTACGGGTCGGTGCCGTTCGACCTCAACACCGTGCGCTGGGGCTACCCGACCACCGACAACGGCTTCTGCCTCACCCCGAACGTCACCCGGGGACGCTCCCGGGGCACGGTGCGGCTGCGCAGCCGCGACTTCCGCGACCGGCCGCGGGTCGACCCGCGCTACTTCACCGACGCCGAAGGCCACGACATGCGCGTCATGATCGCCGGGGTGCGCCTGGCCCGCCGCATCGCCGAGCAGGAGCCGCTCAAGGAGTGGGTGGCCCGCGAGCTCGCGCCCGGCCCGGACGCCGTCGGCGACGACGAGCTCGCCGACTACATCTCCAAGACCCACAACACCGTCTACCACCCGGCGGGCACGGCCAAGATGGGCCCGGACAGCGACCCGATGGCCGTCGTCGACCCGCAGCTGCGGGTGCGCGGGGTCGAGGGGCTGCGGGTGGCGGACGCGTCGATCATGCCGTTCCTGCCCGCGATCAACCCCAACATCACCTGCTACATGATCGGGGAGAAGGCGAGCGACCTGTTGCGGCGGTGATGGGGTGAGTGCGGGGGGTCTCGCGTTCGCGGGTTCCGCGGAACTCGATTCCCGTCGATTCGGCTGCCCGGTGGGCGTGCCTGGTCACCTCGGGTGGGTGGCTGGGCCGGGTTCACCACCGAATTCCGTGGTTGCGCGGACGGGCGTACCCGACTGGAGGGGCACGCCAGTTCACGACGAGCCCGCTGCGGCTGGGTGCTGCTCGACCGCTTGTGGTCCCGTTGCGTATTCAGACACACCCCGACGAGGCAAGGATGTCATCCGGGTCTGCATTTCTCGGGTTCCGCGGAACCTGAAAGCGGCCCATCCGAGGCTGCGCATTCCGTTCGAGCGAAGCAGGTTCCGCGGAACCCAGAAGAGGCCCCCCGATGGCACCGATCAGCTGATCGGCACCGCCGACCCCGTGGCCGCGTCGACCAGCTCGTCCGGGTCGCAGCCGTACCCCCGCTCCCGCTCGGCGGCGAACTCGGCCTCGCCGAGGGCCGCGGTGGCGGCGGCGGTGATCCGGTCGACGTCGCCGCGCTCGGCGGGTGGCAGAGGTGCGCCGACGCCGTCCCGCGCCGCGGCGGCGGCGCCGAGCAGGCGGGCGGCGTGGCGGTGCTCGCCCGCGAGGGCGAGGGCGCCGGCGAGCCCCTCGAGGCTGAGGGCGAGCGCACGCAGGTCCGTGCCGCGCCGGGCCACGGCGTGCCCGGCGAGGTGGTGGCGGAGGGCGGCCTCGGCGTCGCCGCGCAGCTCGGCGACGAAGCCCAGCTCGGCGTGGATGAGGCCGAGGGCGATCTCGGCGTCGACGCCGCGGTGCCACTCGAGGATCTCCTCGAGGTGCTCCTCGGCGGCGTCGAGGCGCCCGGTGCGGCGCTCGCCGAGCGCGAGGCCGGTCAGCGCGTAGATGCGCCCCGGCGCGAAGCCGTGGGCGACGGCCGTCTCGACCGCGCGGCGGTGCAGCTCCTCGGCCTCGTCGAACCGCCGTTCCAGCAGCGCGATCCGGCCCAGCCACGACTGCTGGTAGGAGACCTCGGCCCACAGGCCGAGCTCCTCGGCCATCCGCAGGCCGGCGCGGTGCTGCGCGGCGGCCTCGTCGTAGTCGCCCGCGAGCTCGGCGAGCGTGCCGAGCGCGAACGACGCCTGCACCTGGCCCCAGCGCTCGCCCACCTCGCGGAACAGCGCCGCCGCGCGGTCGGCCTGCTCGCGCGTGCCCGCGTAGTGGCGCTGGCTGACGCGGTCGACGAGGGCGGCCGCGATGCCCCACCGGTCACCCAGCGCCTCGAACGTGGCGAGCGCGCTGGTGGTGAGGGGGATGCCGCGGGTGTCGCCGACGGTGGTGAGCGCGTAGCCGAGGAACCACTGCGTGCGGGCGCGCGCGACCGGGTCGGCGATCCCTGACGTGTCGAGATCCGCGTCGTCGGGGCGGACGCCGTCGAGCACCCGCAGCGCGGTGAGCCACGCCGAGGCCTGCGCGCGGGCCGAGGCGGGTGCGTCGCCGGGGACGGCGAGCGCGGCGCGCAGCGACCGGACGGTCTCCCCGGTGCGCCCGCGCAGGAACCAGTACCAGCACAGGGCCAGCACCAGCCGCAACGCGGGCCCGGCGCCGTCGGCCTGCTGCACGAGGTGATCGAGCGCTGCGCGCAGGTTGGCCGACTCCGCGTCGAGGCGCTCCAGCCAGCGCTGCTGGTCCGGGCCGCGCAGCTCCGGCTCGGCGCGCTCGGCGAGCGCGAGGTAGTGGCGGCCGTGCCGCTGCCGGACGAGCTCGAGCTCCCCGGCTTCGGCCATGCGCTCCAGCCCGTAGGCCGCGACGGTCTCCAGCAGCCGGAACCGCGGCGGCCTGCTGACCACGAGCGACCGGTCGACGAGGCGGGCGAGCAGGTCGAGCACGTCCCCGCGGCGCACGCCGTCGCCGGCGCAGACGGTCTCGGCCGCCTCCAGGTCGCAGCCCTCGGCGTGCACGGCGAGGCGCCGCAGCACGACGCGCTCGGCGGGCGTGAGCAGGTCCCAGCTCCAGTCGATCACCGCGCGCAGCGTGCGCTGCCGGTCGGGCGCGTCCCGGGGCCCGCCCGCGAGCAGCGCGAACCGGTCGTCGAGCCGGGCCAGTACCTCGTGCACCCCGAGCGCCCGCACCCGGCCCGCGGCGAGCTCCAGGGCGAGCGGCAGCCCGTCGAGCCGACGGCAGATCGCGGCGACCGCGGGCGCGGTGTCGTCGTCCAGGACGAACCCGGGCGCCGTCGCTGCGGCCCGCGCGACGAACAGCCGGCCGGCGCTGGAGGCGCGCACGCCGTCGGGGTCGGTCCGCTCCGCGGGCGGCTCCAGCGGCGGGACCTCGTAGAGCACCTCGCCCGTCACGGCCAGCGGCTCCCGGCTGGTGGCGAGCATCCGCAGACCGGGGGCGCGGCGCAGCAGCCGGCCGGCGAGCGCGGCCACCGACCCGACGACCTGCTCGCAGTTGTCGAGCACCAGCAGCATCCGGGCGTCGGCGACGGCCTCGCCGATCTGCTCGACGAGCTCGGCGGACGGGCCCTCGCGCACGCCGAGGGCGCGGGCGACCGCGGTGGTGACCCAGTGGTCGGCGGGGCACTCGTCCTCGGGGCAGACCTGCCGGTCGAGCCCGGCCAGCTCGACCAGGCACGCCTCGCCCGCTGCGCGCGCCACCGCGGTCGCGAGGCTGGTCTTACCGACCCCGCCGGGCCCGGTGAGCGTGACGAGCCGGGCGGTGCGCAGTCGCTCCCGCACCTGCTCGATCGCGGCCTCCCGGCCGACCAGCTCCGTGAGCGGCGCGCGGATCGTGTGCCGGAGCGGGGTGGCTCGGGGCTGTGGGACGTCGAGCGCGGGGTCCTGGGTGAGGATCCGCTGGTGCAGGGCGGCGAGGTCGGGTGAGGGTTCGAGCCCGAGCTCGGCGACGAGGGCCGCGCGCAGCTCGGCGTACGACGCGAGCGCCTCCGCCTGCCGCCCGCCGCGGTACAGGGCGCGCATGTGCAGGCCGCGCAGCCGCTCGCGCAGCGGGTGGCGTGCCACCAGCGCGCCCAGCTCGGCGACCAGCGGCCCCAGCTCTGAGGCATCGAGGGCGAGCCGCGCCTCCGCGCGTTCCTCCTCGGCGGCCAGCCGCTCCTCGTCGAGCCGCTGCGCCGCGGCCACCGCGAACGGCTCCTCGCGGACGTCGGCGAGCGCGGGCCCGCGCCACAGCGCGAGCGCGTCGGCGAGCGTGGCGGCCCGCTCGGCCGGGTCGGGCGTCTCCCGCGCCCGGGCGGTCAGGTCTCGGAACCGGTGCAGGTCGAGCGCGCCGGGCGCGAGCCGCAGCAGGTAGCCCGGCGGCTGGCGGACCACCAGGTCGCGCCCGCCCGCGCGGTCGAGGGTGCGCCGCAGCTGGGAGACCTTGGTCTGGAGGGTGTTGAGCGGGTTGCCGGGCTCGTGGCCGCCCCACAGGTCCTCGACGAGCCGCTCCACGGCGACCGGGCGGCCCTCGTGGACGAGGAGGTCGGCCAGCAGCAGCCGGACCTTCCGCTCCGGCACCCGCACCGGGCTGCCGTCGTCGGCCCACGCGGCCACCGGCCCGAGCACCCCGAACTGCACGCACCCACCGTATCCACCGGCCCCGACCGTTTCCGACGAGCGGCGCAGCCGTCGGTACCCGTCCGGCGGCGCCGATGGCGGCGAAGGTCTCCACGGTGCGCACGTCGAGCAGGTGGGCGCGCGGGTGGTGCGTGGTGACGTCGCGGCGCTCGATCAGGAGTCCCTCGACGCCGCGCCGGGCCAGTCCTTCTACATCCGCTCCGGTGCCGCGCACGCGCAGCGCGCCGAAACGCGGTCGACCCTCCGGCACCCCGGGAATCCCACCCGTCCACCCGCGCCTCGGCCGGTACGCGGACGACGAACGGGCCGTTCGCCGGATGAGGGCACTGGGGTCAGGCGGGCTTCAGCGGATCGTGGCCCAGCGACATCAGGCGGTGCCGCCACGCGGGCTGGCCCGCCGTCGGCTCCAGGTCGTCGCGGCGCTGGGCGTGCACGCGGTCCACGACGCGGCGCATGACGTCCGCGTCGTGCGCCGTGAGGTCGGCGCGGCGCTTGCCGAGGATGGCCAGCACCCGCTGCCCGGTCGGGGTGCCGGCCCGGTCGGGCAGTTCCTCGCCGTCCTCGCCCGCGTCCCGGGTGCGCAGCCACTCCGACAGCTCGCGCGAGGTCATGTTGACCACCCGGTGGAACTCGTCCCACATCTCGTCGTCGACATCGGCCATACCCCGGGCCTACCCGCGGCGGACGGGTGCGACGCGGCCGGTGTCAGTACTTCTCGAGGATCTCCTCGGCGACCTGGCAGGCGTCGGTGTCCTCCTCGCCGATGGCCACCGCGAGCCGCTGCAGCAGCGCGCGCAGGGTCTCGCGCTCGGCGGGGTCGAGCGGGGCGAGCACGTGCTCCTCGACCCGGCGCAGCCTGCGTTCGAGGTCGCACAGCCGGGCGTTGCCGGCCTCGGTGAGCACCACGCGGCGGGCCCGGCGGTCCGCCGGGTCGGGCTTGCGTTCGACCAGCCCGGCCTTCTCCAGGTCGTCGAGGAGGTAGGTCATCACGGTGCGGTCGACGCCGAGGCGCTGGGCCAGCGCCAGCTGGGTGCCCGCGTCGCCCCGGGCGGCGGCGGAGAGCACGTGGTACCCGCGGGGCCCGCCGGGGAGGTCGGCCACCGCCTGTTCGGCGATCCGCAGGTAGGAGCGCGTGACGGTGCCCAGGACCCAGCCGAGGTCGGACTCGACGTTCGTGGGGCTGGTCACCTGTCGATGGTACCCGGGGAATAGGGCGGTCGGATGCTCTGTTGACGCGATGGTCTGTATCGCAGATGATCTGAGCGACAGCATGCATCGCGTGGGAGGAAACCCGATGACCTTGTTCCGCCTGGACAGCAGCATCCAGGGAGACGCGTCCGTGAGCCGGGCGGTGGCCGACGCCGTGGAGCGGGCCTGGTGCGACCACCACCCCGAGCCGAACGTGATCCGTCGGGACCTCGCCGCGAGCCCGGTACCCGCCGACGCCTGGCAGACGGCGGTGTCCGGCCTGTTCGCCGCGGAGGCGGACCGCACCCCGCAGCAGCGGGCGGCCCTGACGCTGGCCTCGTCGCTGGCCGACGAGCTGTTCGCGGGCGACGCCGCCCTCATCGCGGCCCCGCTGTACAACTACGGCATCTCGCAGCACCTCAAGTCGTGGATCGACCTGGTGCTCACCGACCCCCGGCTGCAGCCCGGCTCCGCGGGGCTCGACGGGAAGCCGGTCACGATCGTGGTCTCGCGGGGCGGCGGCTACGGCCCGGGCACCCCGCGCGAGGGGTGGGACCACGACACGCCCTACGTCCGGCGGATCTTCGCCGACGTGCTGAACGCCGACGTCACCGTGGTGACCGCGGAGCTCACGCTGGCCCCGGTCAAGCCGGAGATGGCGCACCTGCGCGAGCTCGCCGAGGAGTCGCGCGCCCGCGCCCTGCGCGACGCGGAGACGACCGGCCGGGTGCTCGCCCAGCGGCTCGCGCCGGCGGGCGTCTCCCGCTGAACCGCCGGGCGGCCCGTTCGTCGGATCCCGGCGGACGGGCCACCCGGGTTCACGGCAGGAAGAGGTGGACGACCTGGTGCTCGACGGCGGCGCCGGTCTCCGGCCGGAACTCGAAGTTCGAGGTCAGCAGGCCGGTGGCGCCGTCGAGTCGCCCCGATCCCTCCACCTCCCAGATGACCGAGCCCCGCAGCGTGCCCTCCTCGGCGGAGGGCTCGATGACCCCCGTCCCGGCGGTGCGCAGCCGCAGGCCGGCGCCGTCGAACGTCATCTCGCCGTCCTCGACGAACGTGCGTTCGCCGGTCATCGTCACGTGGGTCTCGTAGGCCGCCTCCGCCGGTACCCAGGCACCCGCGCCGTCGAGCGTGTCGATCGTGCCCGGGCCGGACGTCACGTCGAAGCTCGGCGGGGCGCCCGCGGGCGGTGTCGCCCGCGGTTCGAACCGCAGGAGCAGGGTCTGTCGTCGCATGGCGCGCTCCTCGCGTCGACCGGATGGTCCGAGGGGCCTCGTCGATCCGCCGGAGCTCGTTACGCGACGCGGGGCCCGGGTCACGGCCTGCCCGCCTGCTGAGGATCGACCCGGCGCTCCGCTCGTGAGCGTCGATCGTGCGCGGCAGCTGGGCCGCCTGGGTGCCCTCCACCCAGAGCCGAAGGTCATGGGGCCGACGGCCCGCGGGTGCCGCCGGGCCAGATCCAGGTGGTCCCATTGAAACGCGGCGAGGTCGGCGTCGCTGGTGTGGCCGGGCTTCGCCCCGCAGGCCTCGAGCGGCGCGGCCTGGGGGAGGAGGAACAGGTCCTTCCCCGCCGCGGCGGTCTCCAGCGTCCGCGGGGTCGCGCCACGGCGGAGATGGAGTCGCAGCACTGGTCGAATCCGACCCGGTCGACCTCCGCGGGGATCTCCATGGTGGCCGTGACGGCGGGCGCGGCCTCGACCACCACCCGCATGTCCGGGAACGTCTCCTTGATCGTCCTGGCCGCGGAGGCGAGGTCCTCGGGGGACACGCCGCGCCAGTAGGGCTCGTCGCGCAGGTCGAATCCGGCGACCTTCTCGAACGAGTCGGTGAACCCCGCGGCCTCATCCGCGTGGGCCTGGGCGCCGACCACGCCGTGCCCGCCGAGCGACGAGCGCCGCCACCGCCGCGACGGCCACGACCGGCCGCCTCCCGCTCGGCCGCAACCACCGGTGCCTGGCCGTGGGTCGCGGCCTGGAAACGGTTGCAAGTCGTTACACGCACCCACCGACCGGATGATCGAGTTTCCTGATGCTCGGGGGTTGACGTTGGTCGCAAACGGTTTCAGACTTTCGCACACCAAATGCCGACCAACGACGGAGGCCCCGTGGCGCCCACCATCCGCGACGTCGCTCGTGCCGCGGGCGTCTCGCAGGCGACGGTGTCGCGGGCCCTGTCGATGCCGGACCTGGTGCGCCCCGCGACGCGGGCCCGGGTGGAGGCGGCCGCGCGCGAGCTGGGCTACCGGCCCAACCGCGCCGCGCGCGGCCTGATCACCGGGCGCACCGGCAACCTCGGGCTGATCGTCCCGGACCTGGCCAACCCGTTCTTCGCGGCCGTGGTGAAGGGCGTGCAGGCCGCGGCGCGCGCCGCCGACCACTCGGTGTTCATCGCCGACACCGACGAGGAGGCGAGCGCGGAGGCCGACCTCGTGCGCGCGCTCGCCAAGCAGGTCGACGGGCTGATCCTGTGCTCGCCGCGCGCCCCCGACGAGGAGCTCGCGAGCGTCGGCGCGGACACCACGGTCGTGTTGATGAACCGCGTGGCGGGCGACCGGCCCAGCGTCACCGTCGACAACGCCGACGGGATGCGGCAGGCCCTGGAGCACCTGGCCGCGCTCGGGCACCGCCGGGTCGCGTTCGTCGCAGGCCCGCGCACGTCGTGGTCGAACGCGCAGCGGGAGGAGGGGCTGCACCGCTCCGCGGAGGCGGGCGGGGTCGACCTGGTGCACGTCGGGCACTTCCCGCCGCAGTTCGAGGGCGGCGTCGCGGCGGCCGACCTGGTGGTCGCCTCGGGCGCCACGGCGGTGATCGCCTACAACGACCTCGTCGCGCTGGGGCTGCTCAGCCGCCTCGGCGTCCGCGGCATCCCGGTTCCGGATGCCATCAGCGTCGTGGGCTGCGACGACATCGGCATGTCGGCCATGAGCCACCCCGCGCTCACCACGGTGTCCGTGCCCAAGCGCGCGGCGGGCCGGGCGACCGTGGGGCTGCTGCTGTCGCTGCTGAACGCGGGGCCCGATGCGGGCCCGATGCACCGCGAACTGCCCACCCAGCTCATCGTGCGCGGCACGACCGGGGTCGCGCCCATCTCCCCGACGAAGGGATCCAGCCGATGACCATGCACTGGCGCAGGGCGCTCACCGCGGGCGGGATCAGTGCGATCCTGTTGCTCGCAGGCTGCGGGGCACCCGAACGGCCCGGTACGAGCGAGGTGCCCGCGGGCGAGGTGCCCGACCGCCCGTCCCAGCCGGTGACGCTCAACATCCTCGACGTCGCCGGCAACCTGCAGCTCACGCAGGGGATGATCGACGAGTTCGTGGCGCAGAACCCGGACATCGTCTCGCGGGTGACCACGGAGAAGGCCGCGGCGCCCGAGATGGCGGGCAAGATCAAGGCACAGCAGGACGCCGGCCGCCTCGGCATCGACCTGGTGCTGACCGGCACCGATGGGCTGTCCGCCGGCATCGAGCAGGGGCTGTTCACGCCGCTCCTGCCGCAGTTCGCCGACCGGCTGTCCAACATGGACAACTACCAGGAGCCGGCCGCGGCGATGCAGGAGCTGGCGGCCGACCACGGCGTCGTCGTCACCTACTACCCGTCGGGCCCGCTCATCGAGTACGCCCCCGACCGGGTGCCGAACCCGCCGACGACGGCCGAGGAGCTGCTCGCCTACGCCCAGGCCAACCCGGGCAAGGTCGGCTACGCGCGCCCGTCCAACTCCGGCCCGGGCCGCACGTTCCTCATGGGGCTGCCCTACATCCTCGGTGACTCCGACCCCAAGGACCCGGTGAACGGCTGGGACAAGACCTGGGCCTACCTCGCCGAGCTGGACAAGACGATCTCGCAGTACCCGTCCGGCACGACCGACACGATGAAGAACCTGGCCAACGGGACCTACGACATCGTCGTCACCACCACCGGCTGGGACATCAACCCGCGGGCCCTGGGCACGGTCCCGGCGGAGTACCAGGTCGGCGCGCTCGAGGGCTTCACGTGGGTCACCGACGCCCACTACGCGGCGATCCCGAAGGGCGTCTCGGCCGACAAGCAGGCCGCCCTGCTCGCCCTGATCCAGTTCATGCTCACCCCCGAGCAGCAGGCCAAGGCCTACGACAGCGGCTACTTCTACCCCGGCCCGGCCGTGGAGGGAGTCAGCCTCGACATGGCGCCGCCGGAGTCGCAGCAGGTGATCCAGCAGTTCGGGCGCCCCGAGTACGACGCGCTGATCGCCGACCACCCCAAGGCCACCCCGCTGGCCACGAAGGACATGGTCGCGGCGTTCGACCGCTGGGACCGGGAGATCGGCGGAGGCAACTCGTGACGAACGCGTTCTCCGAGCTGCGGCTCGACGGCGTGGGTCGGCGGTTCGCGGGCAAGGACGCGCTCGCCGACCTCGACCTCACCATCCGCGCGGGCGAGTTCATCGCCCTGCTCGGGCCGTCGGGGTGCGGCAAGTCGACCGCGCTGAACTGCCTGGCCGGCCTGCTCCCGCTCACCTCCGGCAGCATCTGGCAGGACGAGAAGCGGATCGACCTGCTGCCGCCGGAGAAGCGCGGGTTCGGCATGGTTTTCCAGAACTACGCCCTGTTCCCGCACATGTCGGTACGCCGCAACGTCGCCTTCGGCCTGCAGATGCGCAAGCTGCCGCGAGCGGAGGTGGCGCGCCGCACGGAGGAGGCGATCCGCCTCGTCCGACTGGAGGAGCACGCCGACAAGCTGCCCGGCCAGCTGTCGGGCGGGCAGCAGCAGCGCGTGGCGATCGCCCGGGCCGTCGTGCTGGAGCCGGCGCTGGTGCTGATGGACGAGCCGCTGTCCAACCTCGACGCCAAGCTGCGGCTGGAGATGCGCACCGAGATCCGCAGGCTGCACCAGTCGCTCGGGCTCACCACCGTCTACGTCACCCACGACCAGGAGGAGGCCCTGTCGCTCGCCGACCGGCTGGTCGTGCTGCGGGCGGGGCGCGTGCAGCAGATCGGCACGCCGGAGGAGCTGCACAGCAGGCCGGCGAACTGGCACGTCGCCGACTTCATGGGGTTCCGCAACCTGTTCGAGCTGACCGCCACCCGGACCTCCGCGGGCGACGTGGTGGTCTCGGGCGACGGGCTCGAGCTGATCGGCTCGGCGGTGTCCCCGCTGACCGAGGGGGACCGGGTGGTCGCCGCGGTGCGCCCCGAGGACGTGCGGGTCGTCGGGGGCGAGGCGGAGAACCGCTTGGAGGTCGACGTCGAGGTGGTCGAGTACCAGGGCCGCGAGCTCGCCGTCGAAGTGCGCACGCCCTCCGGGCGGCCCCTGCACGTGCGCACCGACCAGCGGCTCGCCCCCGGCGACCGGGTGTCGCTCGCGATCGACCCGCAGCGCCTGCTCGTCTACCCGCTCGCCCCCGGCGAAGAGGCACCCGCGCCGCTCGCCGAGGCGGTGCCGTCGTGACGGCCACGCTGGAGCGCTCGCGGTCGGCGGCGCAGGCACCCGCCCTGCGCCACCGGCTCGCCGAGCGCGGGGTGGACCGGCAGTTGCTCCTGCTCGCCCCCGCCGTGCTGTTCGTCGTGCTGCTGTTCCTCTATCCGTTCTTCTACGGGCTGCAGCTGTCGTTCGCGCCGGAGGAGGGCGGGCCGCTCGCCAGCTACGCCGCGTTCTTCTCCGACCCGTACCAGCGCGGCACGATCTGGATCACGCTCGGGCTCTCGCTGCCTGCGGCGCTGCTCAACGTGCTGGCGTCGGTGCCCATCGCGTACCGGATGCGCGGGCGGTTCCGCGGCAAGCGGCTGCTCACCACCATCCTCGTCGTGCCGATCACGCTCGGCACGGTGCTCACCGCGCAGGGCCTGCTGAACTACCTCGGCCCGGCCGGCTGGTTCAACAAGATCTGGACCGGCCTCGGCGCGAGCGAGCCCGCGCAGCTGGTGGGCAACTACTGGGGCGTGTTCTTCTCCCTGGTGATCACCGGGTTCCCGTTCGCGTTCCTGTTGATCCTGTCCTACCTGTCCGGCATCGACCCCACCCTCGAGCAGGCCGCGGCCACGCTGGGGGCCGACTGGAAGCAGCGGTTCCGCCGCATCACGCTCCCGCTGCTCGCGCCGGGCCTGGCCACCACGTTCTGCCTGGCGTTCGTGCTCGCGTTCAGCGTGTTCCCGTCCGCGGTGCTGGTCGGCAACCCGGCGGGGGAGACCCGCGTGCTCGCGCTCGCCGCCTACCAGGCCGCCTACGAGCAGTACGACTACTCGCTGGCGTCGGCGATCGCGATGGTGATGGGCGCGGTCGAGCTGATCGTCATCGCGGTCGTGCTGCTGTGGCGGTCGCGGCTGTACACCGGATCGACGGGGGGCAAGGGCTGATGGTCGCGCTCCAGCCCGGGAAGCGCCGGATCGTCGCGAGCCCCGCCGCGTGGCTCGTGTGGGGCGCGGTCGCGTTCTTCATGATCAATCTTGCCGGCGTGGTCGGGTCGGTGCTGGTCAGCTCGTTCGGCACCCGTTGGTTCGGCACCTGGCTGCCCGAGGGCTTCACCACCGACTGGTACGCCGACGCGTGGCGCAGCTTCGGCCTGCTCGACGTCGTGATCGTCACGCTGCAGGTGTCGCTGCTCGTCGTGGTGATCTCGGTGCTGATCGGCGTGCCGGCCTCCTACGTGCTGGCCCGGCGCGACTTCCCCGGCAAGAAGCTCGTGTACTTCGCCTTCCTGCTGCCGATCCTCATGCCGCCGATCACCTACGGCATCCCGCTCGCCACCGTGCTCTACAAGTACGGCTTCGCCGGCAACACGTCCGGCGTCGTGCTGGCGAACCTGGTGCCGTCGGTGCCGTTCGTGATCATGACGATGACCCCGTTCATCGAGCAGATCAACCCGAGCATCGAGTCGGCGGCGCGGATGTGCGGGGCGGGCATGCGGGCGCTGTTCCTGCGCGTGCTCGGCCCGCTGCTGGTGCCGGGCATCCTGGCCGCGTCGATCCTCGTGCTGGTGCGGACCGTCGGGATGTTCGAGCTGACGTTCCTCACCGCGGGCCCGGACTCGCAGACCCTGGTCGTGGCGCTGTACTACTCCATGTCGGCGGCCGGGATCAGGGCCCAGCAGTCGGTGGACGCGATGGCGGTGATCTACACGTCCACGATGCTGATCCTGCTGGTGATCGCGCTGCGGTACGTGAACCCGACACAGCTCGTCGCCCGGGTGAAGGAGGCGCCCGAGCCTTAGATCGGGCCGGGTCAGGCCGGCCGGTGGTGGTAGGCCGCCTCGCGCAGGGACCGCGCGAGCGCGGCGACCGCAGGCTGCGCCCCGGCGCCCGCGCGGGTGACCAGCGAGACCGTGCGGGTCAGCTGCGGCTCCACCACCGGCCGCAGCTGCACGTCGGCCGACAGCGCCTCGGTGGCGAGGCGGGGCAGCAGCGCCACCCCGAGCCCGGCGGCGACGAGCGCCACGATCACGGTGTAGTCGTCGCTCGCGTAGTCGACGGTCGGCGCGAAGCCGGCGAGCCCGCAGGCCCGGTCGAGCACCCCGCGCAGGCCGGTGTCGCTGTGCGGGGCGATCCAGGAGTCGTCGCGCAGGTCCTCGAGCGGCAGCGGGTCCGGCGCCGCGCGCCCGGCCGGGAGGGCGGCGAGCAGCGGTTCGGTGAACAGCCGCTCGACGGCCACGCCCGCGTCGGCCACGCGGGGCAGCAGCGCGTACTCGTAGACGATCGCGAGGTCGATCCGGCCGGACCGGACCGCGGCCACCGCCTCCTCGGTCTCGAGCTCGGTGAGGACCACCCGCAGGTCCGGGTGCTCGGCGCGGCAGCGCGCGATGGCGGGCGGGACGAACGCGGCGGCCGCGGTGGGGAAGGCCGCGAGCTGCACGGTCCCCTGCACCGCCCCGGCGAGCCCGGCGAGCGCGGCCTCGGCCGCCTCCAGCTCGGCCAGCACCCGTTCGGCGTGGGCGACGAGCACCCGGGCGGCCTCGGTGAGCGCGAGGCGGCGGCCCTCGCGGATCAGCAGCGGCATCCGCACCTCGCGCTCGAGCAGGGCGAGCTGCTGGGAGACCCCGGAGGGGGTGTACCCGCACGCCTCCGCGGTGGCCGCGATCGTGCCCCGGTGCGCCAGCTCGCGGAGCAGCCGCAGCCGTCGTGGCTCCAACATGAAGTGATGCTACCGACGATCGGAAAGAATCGTCACTGGTGCTGAAGGCTCACCGGGCCGCACCCTGGCGGTGTGACGATCACCCTGCCCGAACTGCGCGATCCCGAGCACGCCTCGCGCATCACCGCGTTGCGGTCGGCCATGGCCGAGCGCGGCCTGGCCGCCGTGGCGCTGACCAGCCCGGAGAACGTCTACTACCTGCTGGGCCTCGACCACTTCGGCTACTTCGCGTTCACGATGCTCGTGGTGCCCGCCGCCGAGCAGGAACCGGTGCTCGTGACGCGGGAGATGGAGCGCACCACCGTGCGCGCCCAGGCGCCCGGCGTCCGGCACGTGACCTTCGCCGACGGCGAGGATCCCGCGCACGCCGCCGCGCGGGCGCTCGCCTCCGTCGTCCCGGGAGGGGCGGCGGTCGGCGTCGAGCTGCGCGGCTCGTTCCTCCCGCCCGCCGTGCTGGACGGGCTGCGCGCCGCGCTGCCCGAGCTGACCTTCACCGACTGCACCGGGCTGCTCTCGGCGGCCCGGGCCGTGAAGTCGGCCGCCGAGGTGGAGTGGACCCGCAGGGCGGCCGCGGTGTCGGACGCCGCCATGCGGGCCGGCATCGCGGCGGCCCGGCCGGGGGCGGCCGAACGGGAGGTGGCCGCGGCGGTGCACCACGCGATGTACTGCGCCGGTGGGGAGCCGCCCGGGTTCGCCCCGCTGATCCGCCCGGTGGCGATGCTCGGCCAGGAGCACGTCACGTGGGGAGACCGCGTGCTCGAGCCGGGACACGGGCTGTTCCTCGAGCTCTCCGGCTGCGTGCGCCGCTACCACGCGCCGCTCGCGCGCACCGTCTACCCGGGGTTCGTGCCGCCGGACGCCGTGGAGGCGGCCGACGCCGCGCTCTGCGGGCTCACCGCCGCCCGCGCCGCGCTGGGGCCGGGCGCGCGCACCGGGGAGGTGTTCGCCGCGTGGCAGCGCGCCGTCGGCGGCATGCCGCGCCGGCACCACTGCGGCTACCTGGTCGGCATCGGGTACCCGCCGAGCTGGGTCGGTGGCGCCGAGGTGCTGGGCATCCGGCCCGGTGGCGACGCCGAGGTGGTGGCCGGGATGGTGTTCCACCTGATGTCGTGGGTCGAGCGGCCGGTCGGGCACGTCGTGTCCGACACCGTGCTCGTCACCGAGGACGGGTGCGAGCTGCTCACCACCGTGTCCCGCGAGCCGGCGGTGGTGGCCTGATGCGGATCACCGGCATGCGCACGACCCCGGTCGCGGTCCCGTTCCGCACCGACGAGATCTGGGCGTTCGGCCGCCGCCGCGGCCAGGTGAGCGTCCTGCTCGAGCTGGAGACCGACGAGGGGATCGTCGGGATCGGCGAGGCGGCGACCTACCCGTCGGCCGACATCGTGCTCGCGGTGTTCGCGAGCCTGGAGCCGCTCGTGGTCGGCGCCGACCCGCTGCGGATCGAACAGCTCGTGCGGCGCATCGACGTGGTCGGCACCTGGCACCACGTCGGGGCGAGCAGCCCGGCGATCGCGGCCGTCGAGATGGCCTGCTGGGACATCGCGGGCAAGGTCTGCGGCCAGCCGCTGGTGAACCTGTTCGGCGGCCGGTTCCGCGACGAGGTCGAGTTCTTCTTCTACGTCGCGCGCGCCGAGCCGGACGAGGTCGCCGAGGAGGGGCGTCGGGCCGTCGAGGCCGGGTTCTCCACCTGTTACCTGAAGGTCGGCGCCGACGACCCGCGCGTCGACCTCGAGCGGGTCGCCGCCCTGCGCGACGGGGCCGGGCCGGGCGTGCGGATCCGGGTGGACGCCAACGAGGCGTGGTCGCCGGGTTCGGCGGTGCGGGTGATCAAGGAGCTCTCCCGCTACGACCTCGAGCTCGTCGAACAGCCGGTCTCCGGGCGCAACCTCGACGAGATGGCCTACGTCCGCCGCCGCATCGACGTGCCGCTGCTGGCCAACGAGGCCTCCTGGACCCGGCACGCCCAGCTCGCCGTGATCAAGGCCGGCGCGGCCGACGTGATCTCGGTGGACAACCAGATGGACGGGGGGCTGGCCAACCTGCGCCGGTCGGCCGGGATGTGCGAGACGGCCGGGCTGCCGGTCGTGAAGCACAGCCTCGGCGAGCTGGGCGTCGCCCTCGCGGCGGCGGTCCACGCGCTCGCCGCCACCCCCAACGCCCGCCCGGCCCACCAGGCCTACGGCGCGTTGCTCACCGACGACGTCGTCGCCGGGTTCGGCGGGCCCGCCGCGAACTACACCGAGGGGCGCCTCGCGGTCCCGTCCGGCCCGGGGCTGGGGGTCGAGCTCGACCGGGATCGGGTGGAGCGCTACGCCGAGCTGTACCGGAAGGAGGGCGCGGCCTTCGGGTTCCACGACCGGGAGCGGGTGTACGCGGCGGCGGCGCTGCCGAAGTTCTGAGGTCTGCCCGCGCCGGGGCGCGTGCGTGATCCGACGAACGGCGCCGCTCGTCGGAACGCTCCGGGCTCGCTCAGCGCGCGCCGACCGAAAGCGCCTCGGGCAACACCTCCGCCGCCTCGACCAGGCTCGGCCCGTACCAGGTGAGCAGCCGCCCGCTGACCAGCGCCGCCGGCACACCGGGGAACGCCTCCGGGCCGTCGTCGGCGGTGAACCGGTACGGCTCGTCGGGCAGCACCACGAGGTCGTGCGGCGGCAGGTGGTCGGGGCGGAAGCGCGGGTAGCGCTCGTCGGCGTCGGCGAGCACGTTGTCGACGCCGAGGCGCGCGAGCACCGAGCCGGTGAACGTGTCGCGGCCGACCGCCATCCACGGCCGCCGCCAGATCGGCACGACCGCCCGGCGGCGGACGGTCGGCTCGGGCAGCGCCGCCCACGCGGCCTCGGCCTCGTCCAGCCACGCCGGCCGGTCCAGGCCGCACGCCGCGAGCATGCGGGCGAGCGAGGTGAACGCCCCGTCGAGGGTGCGGATGTCGGTGACCCAGACCGGTACGCCCGCGGCGCGCAGCCGGTCGAGGTCGCTCGCCCGGTTCTCCTCCTGGTTGGCGACCACGAGGTCGGGCGCCAGCGAGACGATCCGCTCGACGTCGGGGTTCTTGGTGCCGCGGACCCGCGTGACGTCGAGGTCGGGCGGGTGGGTGCACCAGTCGGTGGCGCCCACGAGCAGGCCGGGGGCGGTGGTGGCGATCGCCTCGGTGAGCGAGGGGACGATCGAGACGACCCGGCTCACCTGCGCCGGGACGTCGACCTCCAACCCGAGATCGTCGGTCACGCCCCCAGTCTCCCCGCTCGCGGCGGCGCGAGCAGCTCCGGGCCGTTGCGGCGCAGGAAGTCGCGGAACACGCGCACAGCCGGGCCGACCGGCCGGTCGGCCACCCAGACCAGCCCCACGGTGCGGGTGGTGCGCGGGTGCGTGACGCGCAGCTCGACCACCCCGGGCGTCACGTGCGAAGAGGGTGCGAGCAGCGCCACCCCGAGCCCGGCGCCGACCAGGCCGCGCAGCGTCTCGCCGTCCTCGCCCTCGAACGCCATCCGCGGCACGAAGCCCGCCTCGCGGCACCACGCCTCGGTGAGGCTGCGCAGCCCGAACCCCGGCCGGTAGCCGACGAACTGGGCACCCGCCGCCGCGGCGAGCGGCAGGCCGTCGCGGTGAGCGGCGAGCGGGTGGTCGACCGGCACGACCAGCCGCAGCTCCTGCTCGTACATCGGGGCGCTGACGAGCGTGGGGTCGGTGGGCAGCGGGGAGGTCAGGCACACGTCCACCTCGCCCGCGCGCAGCCGCTGCAGGATCGCGTCGTTGCCGCCCTGCGCCAGGTCGAACCGGACGTCGGGGTGGGTCCGGCGGAACTCGCGCAGCAGCCGCGGCACCGCCTCGGCGCCGAACGTGTGCAGGAACCCCAGCGCCACCCGGCCGCGCACCGCGTCGGCGTCGGTGACGATCTCGCGCGCGGCCGCGTCCAGCTCGGCGACGGCGCGCTCGGCGTGCCGCAGCAGCGTGCGGCCCGCGCGGGTGAGCCGCACCGCGCGGCCGGCCCGGACGAACAGCGCCACCCCGAGGTCGTGCTCCAGGCGGGCGATCCCGCGGCTCAGCGTCGACTGCGGGACGCCGATCGCCTCGGCCGCCCGCGTCATGTGCTCGGTGCGGGCGACGGCGGTGAACTGCCGCAGCCGCGGAGCGAGCGCGGCGAGCAGCTCCGACTCATCCATTTCCTCATCGTAGGGCGCGCAAAGATGCATTGGACGCATTGAAGCGCGATTTCTACGGTGGTGAGCGATGCCAACGACCGCGCAGGCCCCCGTCGGCCACGAACGCGGCACCCGCGCCTACCGCCGCCTCGGTGCCGCGATGTGGTGCGCGGGCCTCGCGACGTTCGTGCTGGTCTACTGCGTGCAGGCACTCCTGCCGGCGTTCGCGGACGAGTTCGGCGTCTCCTCGTCGGCGGCGAGCCTCGCGCTCTCGGCCACCACCGGAACCCTCGCGCTGGCGATCGTCCCGCTCTCCGCGGTCGCCGAGTCGTGGGGCCGCGCGCGGGTGATGACGATCGCCCTCGCCGCGTCCGCGGTGCTCGGCCTGCTCGCCCCGCTCGCGCCCACGTTCGGCGCGCTCGTCGCGGTGCGGGCGCTGCAGGGCGTCGCGCTCGCCGCGCTGCCCGCCCTCTCCATGGCGCACGTGACCCGCGAGGTCGCGCCGCGCTGGCTCGGCGGCGCCGTCGGGCTGCTCATCGCGGGCAACACGATCGGCGGCCTGTCCGGGCGGCTGGTGGCGGGCGCCGTCGCCGAGCTGGGCGGCTGGCGGGTGGCGCTCGCCGTGATCGGCGGCCTGTCGCTGCTGTGCACCGTCGCGTTCCGCTTGCTGCTGCCGCCCCCGGTCGCCCCGACCCCGCCGCGCGTGCGCCTGCGCGAGCTCGGCCGGCCGCTGCGCGCCCAGCCCGCCGACCCCGGCCTGCGGTGCCTGTTCGGCATCGCGTTCCTGCTCATGGGCGCGTTCGTGACCGTCTACAACTACCTCGGCTTCCGGCTGCTCGCGCCACCGTTCGACCTGCCCGCCGCGCTCACCGGCCTGGTCTTCCTCGGCTACCTCGCGGGCACCTGGTCCTCGACCGGGGCCGGGCGGCTCGGCGACCGCTGGGGCAGGCGGCGGGTGCTGTGGGCCGCCGTGCTCGTCGCGGTCGCCGGGGCCTGGGCGACGTTGCCCGACGCGCTGCCCGCGGTGCTGGCCGGCCTGCTCGTGGTGACGGTCGGCTTCTTCGGCGCCCACTCGGTGGCGAGCAGCTGGGTGGGCAGGCGGGCGTCGGTGCTGCCCGACGGCTCGCCCGCCGTCGCGTCCTCGCTCTACCTGTTCGCCTACTACCTGGGCAGCAGCGTCGGCGGCGCGGTCGGCGGCGTCGCCTACGACCTCGGCGGCTGGCCGGCCGTCGTCGCCTACGTGACGGCCCTGCTGTCAGGGGCGCTCGCCCTCGCGCTCCGGCTGCGCCGCGTCGCCGCCCTGGTGTGACGCGACGACCTCGTCGCGGGCGAGCGCGATGCCCGGGGCGATCGCCCCGCACCCGGCCGTGATCAGCGCGATCACCACCAGCAGCAGCGCGGGCGACCAGGACTCCCCGCCGCTCGCGGCGAGCAGCCCGGTGGCGGCCAGCGGGACGAACCCGCTCACGATGCCCGCCACGTTGGACGACAGCGCCACGCCGCTGTAGCGCAGCCGCGCCGGGAACAGCTCGGTGAGCAGCGCCCCGGACACCGCGTACGGGATCGACAGGCACGCGACCGCGAGCGTCACCCCGAAGATCACCAGGCCGGCGTTGGTGGTGTCGATCAGCCAGAACGTGGGGAACGCGATCAGCGCCGAGACCACACCGCCGACCAGGGTGACCCGCCCCGGCCCGAAGCGCTCGGCCATCCGCCCGCCCACGATCAGCACGACGATCTCGACGACCGCCGCGACCAGCGTCGCGGTGAGCAGCAGCGACCGCGGCATCCCGAGGGTGGCCGTGCCGTAGCTGATCACGAACGTGGTGATGAGGTAGAAGCCGCCGATGCCGAGCAGCGCCGACCCGGCCCCGACCATCAGCTGGGGGAACGCCCGGCGCAGCACGTCGGCCACCGGCGAGCTCGCGACCTCGTCCTCGCGCAGCAGCTGCTCGAACAGCGGCGACTCCTCGACCCGGCGGCGGATCCACAGCGCGATGTACAGCAGCGGGAACGCGGCGAGGAACGGCAGGCGCCAGCCCCAGGAGTCGAAGCTCTCCGACGGCAGCAGCGCGACCAGCAGGAACGCCCCCGACGACAGCAGGGTGCCGATCGGGGAGCCGATCTGCGGCATCGCGGCGTAGCGGCCGCGGTGCTCCGGCGGGGCGTGCTCGACGGCGAGCGTGACCGCGCCGCCCCACTCCCCGCCGACCGCGACCCCCTGCAGCAGCCGCAGCAGCGTGAGCAGCACCGGGGCCGCGACCCCGATGGAGAAGTAGGTGGGCAGGAGCCCGATCAGGCCGGTCGCGATCCCGATCAGGGTGACCGTGACGATCAGGCACTTGCGGCGCCCGATCCGGTCGCCGAGGTGGCCGAACAGCACCGCGCCCAGCGGCCGCGCCACGAACCCGACCGCGAACGACGCGAACGCGCCCGCGGTGGCCACCACCACGTCGTCGCTGGCGAAGTAGAGCCGGTTGAACACGAGCGACGCGGCGGTGCCGAAGAGGAAGAAGTCGTACCACTCCAGCGCCGTGCCCACGAACGCGCCGAACGCGACCTTGCGCGCCTCGGCCTCGGTGACGGTGACCGCCATCTCACTCCTCCTGGTTGTGGTCCGGCTCTTCGGCGCCAACCTTCTCCGCGCCGACTTCCGCGCCGACCTGCTCCGCGCCGACCTGCTCCGCGCCGTGCACGCACCGCCCGCCGACGAACGTCGCGAGCACCTCCACCTCGCCGATCCGCTCCGGTGCGACGGCCGTGACGTCGTCGGAGAGCAGCACGAAGTCGGCGAGCTTGCCCGGGGTGAGGCTGCCGCGCTCGCGCTCCTCGCCCGCGATCCAGGCGGCGTCGAGGGTGTAGGCGCGCAGCGCGGTCGCGGCGTCGACGCGATCGTCCGGTCCGATCACGGCCCCGCTCGCCGACATCCGCTGCACCATCGACTGCATGCCGAGCAGCGGCGCGCCCGCGGCGACCGGCCGATCCGAGCTGCCCGGCACCCGCAGCCCCGCCCGCAGGAAACTGGCGTGCCGGTACAGCGCCGCGGCGCGGTCCGGCCCGACGGCCTCGACCATCGTGTCGCCGATCTCGTACAGGAACCGCGGCTGCGGCACCGGCGTGACGCCCAGCCGCGCCATCCGCGCGACCTGCTCGGGCGAGGTGACGGCGGCGTGCTCGATGCGCGGGCGGGCACCGGGGCGCGGGTGGGCACGCAGCATCTCCTCGAACGCGTCGAGGGCGAGGTCGATCGCGCGGTCGCCGATCGCGTGCGCCGCGACCCGCCAGCCGGTGGCGTGCGCGCCCAGGATCCGCGACCGCAGCACCTCGGGGTCCTCCTGGAGGTACCCGTGGCCGTGCCGGTCGCAGAACGGCTCGCGCATCGCGGCGGTGCGGGCCACCAGCGAGCCGTCGGTGAAGATCTTCATCGGCCCGATGCGCAGCCGGTCGTCGCCGAAACCGGTGCGCACGCCCAGGTCCAGCCCGATGCCCCCGGGGTCGCTCGCGTGCCCCGCGACCGGGTGCAGCGCGTCGGACGCGGGCATCAGCTGTACCCGCACGGTGAGCGTGCCCGCATCGCGGGCCTGCTGGTAGGCGGCGAGCTCCCGGGGGGAGCGCCCGATCCAGCCGCCGCCGATGCCGCACTCGGTGACGTGGGTGAGCCCCTCCGCCGCGTACACCGCCGCCGCGTTGCCGACGGCGCGGGCGAGGTCGTCGGTGGCGTACGGGACGAGCAGCGCGCTCACGAGGTTCTGCGCCTGCTCCTCGAGGGTGCCGGTCGGCTCGCCCGCCTCGTCGCGCACCACGACCCCGCCCTCGGGCACGACCGCCGACCCGTCGAGCACGCCGATGCGGTCGAGCACGGTGCTGTTCACCGTGGTCACGTGCCCGGATCGGTGCTTGAGCACCACCGGCCGGCCGCCCGCGGCCCGGTCCAGCTCCCGGCGGTGCGGGTGCCCGCCGATCGCGGTGTCGTCGTACCCGGAGCCGATCACGAACGCGTCCGGGGCGAGCGCCGCCGCCCGCTGCGCCACCCGGTCGTAGAGGGCGCGCAGGTCGGTGAGCCCCGCGAGGTCGACCTCGTCGAGCGAGGCGCCGAACCAGGCCATGTGGTTGTGGGCGTCGCCGAACCCGGGCACGACCGCAGCGCCCTGCGCGTCGATCTCGGCGTGCGCCGACACCCCGTCCGGATCGAGGGCGAACACCCGGCCCCGGTGCACGGCGAGCGCGTGCGCGCGGGGCGTCGCGTCGTCCACCGTGACGATCACGGCGTTGCGCACGAGCAGGTCGACCTTCACGTGTTCCTCACCCCAGGTGGTGCAGCCGGGTGAGCGGCAGCGTCGGGGACCGGTGCAGCGCGACCTCCTCGCCGTCGACGCGAACCCCGGCCGGCTCCGGCGCGATCTCGACCGTGGGGGTCGCGGTGTTGTGCAGCATGTCGGCGCAGGTCAGGCCGCGGCTGTCGGCGATGGGGGAGTAGGTCCGCCCCGCCGGGAGCGCGCCGGTGTCCGCCTGCCCCGACACGAACACGTGCGCGAGCCGCGCCGGCACCGCGCCGTGGCCGCCGTAGAAGGCGCGCATCCGCCGCGGCTGGGTGAGCCGGGTCGACCCGGAGCCCGACCCGGCCGCGCCCCACGCCACGAACCCGGACTTGATCACCAAGTCGGGCTGGGCGCCGAACCACGCCGGGTTCCACAGCACGATGTCGGCGAGCCGCCCCGGTCGCAGCGAGCCGACGTGCGCGGCGATCCCGTGCGCGACGGCGGCGTTGTGGGTGAGCTTGGCCAGGTAGCGCAGCACCCGCGCGTTGTTGGCGACCTCGGGCCCGGTCTCGCCGGCGAGCGCCGCCTGCACGGACGCCAGCTGCCAGGTCCGGCGCGCGGTCTCGGCGATGCGGCCCATGCCGAGCGCGTCGGAGTTGACGATGCTGATCGCGCCCAGGTCGTGCAGCCGGTTCTCGGCGGCGATGGCGTGCTCGCGGATGCGGCTCGCCGCGATCGCGGCGTCGCTCTCCACGTGCGCGTGCCCGCGGTGCACGGTGAGCGTCATCGGGTGCAGCTCGGCCACCGTGGACGGGGTGAGCGGCAGCGTCGGCGTGGTCGAGCTGGTGAGCACGTTCGGCCGGGAGACGATCGACAGCAGGTCGGGGTGCCCGCCGCCGCCCTCCACGTGATAGGCGTGCACGGTGCGCCCGCCGACCGCGTCGAGGGTGTCGGCGAGGAAGCCGGACTCGTTGAGCGTGTCGGTGTGCAGGGCGACCGGCAGGTCGGCAGCCTCGGCCACCGACAGGCAGGTGTCGATCACGTCCGGGGTCGCGCCCCAGTCCTCGTGCACCTTGAACCCGGCGCAGCCGGAGGCGACCGCCTCCTCCAGCAGGGCGGGTGAGGTCGACGAGCCGCGGGCCAGGAACGCGGCGTTGATCGGCACATCGGCCCAGCCCGCGATGAGGGAGTGCAGGTTGTAGCGGGGGTTGGCGCCGACGTCCCACACGCCGCCGATGCCCATCCCGACGATCGTCGTGACCCCCGCCGAGAGGGCGGCCGCGGCGAGGTCGGCGTTGGACAGGTGCACGTGGGAGTCGACGATCCCCGGGGTGGCGAGCAGGCCCTCGCCGGTGATCATGGCCGTGTGCGCGTCGACCTCGAGGTCCACGCCGTCGAGGACGTCCGGGTTGCCCGCCCGGCCCACGCCGACGACGCGGCCGTCCTTGATGCCGATGTTGGTCTTGCGGATCCCGAGCACCGGGTCGAGCAGCACGACGCCGAGCACGATCATGTCGAGGGCCGACGAGCGGTCCGCCGAGCTCGACACCAGCGCCCCGTGGCGGGCGGTCTTGCCGCACCCGCCGAGCAGCTCCTCGCCCGGCTCGGTGTCGTCGGCCTCGATCTCGACCCACAGGTCGGTGTCGGCGAGCCGGATGCGGTCGCCGGTGGTGGGACCGTAGCGGCGGGCGTAGTCGGCCCGCTCGAGCGCGGTCACCCCGTCCCCCCGATCCGCACGACGGCGACCTCGCGCTCGGCGCCCGCGTCCACCCGCACCGCGGTGCCCGCGGGGACGTCGAGCCGGTAGCGACCCTCCGGAGCGGCGACCCGCACCTGCAGCGCCGGGTTGAGCCGGTCCAGCGGGACGTGCGAGGAGACCCAGATCGGCAGGTCGCCGGTGTTGCGCAGCACGGCGGTGGCGCGCTCGCGGCCCGGGGCCAGCTCGACCGGGCCGTCGGCCACCCGCACCGCGCCCGGCCCGTCGGCGGGCGGCGGCCCGAACGGGGCGTCGACGTGCACCAGCACCGTGCCGTGCGGGAACAGCGCCTCCACCTGCAGCGACGGCACCGCGGCCGGCACGCCGTCGACGAGCTGGTCGGGGCGTAACACCTCGCGCGCCCGGGCGACCACCTCGTCGTAAGGCAGGCCGTCCCATGCGAGCTCGCAGATCTCGTCGCACACGAGCGCGACCGCCTCGGGCGCACCGAGGCGCGCACCGCGGGCCAGCCTGCGGCGCGCGAGGTCGGCACCCGCGGCGAGCAGCAGCCGCTCGTGTTCGCGGGGGGTCAGGTGCATCGGCACTCCGGGGTCGGGGGTGGGGCACAGCATCGTCGGTGCCGCCGGCCGGGGGAACCGGGATGCCCCACGAGATCCAGCCCTCGAACTGTGCATGTGCACAAACTTCATTCACGTATGACTCAATCAAACAGATGAGTGATAAGGTGGAGCCATGACTCGGATCCTGATCAGTGGTGGAGGCATCGGCGGGTTGGCGCTGGCGCAGGCGCTGCGCGGCGCCGGGTACGAGGTGGCGGTCTACGAGCGCGATCCCGCGCCGGAGCCGCGCAACCAGGGCTACCGCATCCACATCGACCCGGACGGCAACGCGGCGCTGGCCGCCTGCCTGCCGCGGGACGTCCTCGACCTGGTGCGACGCACCAGCGGCGCCAACGGCGACCTCGTGGCCGCCTACACCCACCGGCTCGAACAGGTGATGGCGCAGACCTTCCCCAACACCGGCGACGAGGCGATCACCTGCGTCGACCGGTACACGTTCCGGCAGGCCCTGCTGACCGGGCTGCAGGACGTCGTCCGCTTCGGGCGGACCGTCACCCGCTACGAGGTGACCGGCTCCGGGCGGGTGCGCGTCGAGTTCGCCGAGGGCGGCAGCGACGAGGGTGACCTCCTGGTCGGCGCCGACGGCGTCGGCTCGGCGGTGCGCAAGCAGCTGGTCCCGCACGCGACCGTGCGCGACCTCGGCGTCCGCTGCCTGTACGGGCGCATGCCGCTCACCCCGGACACCGACCGGCTGGTGCCCGCCGACTTCGACCGGGGCTTCTCCTGGGTGTCCGACGACACCGGCTACGGCGCCGGGTTCGCGCCGGTGCGGTTCCGCACGCCCCCGCCCACCGGGGTGGCCGACTACCTCATGACGGTCCTCGTCGGCACGCCCGAGCGGCTCGGGCTCGGCGACGAGGAGCTGTTCCGGGCGGCGCCGCAGCAGCTGTGGCGGATCGCCGTCGACGCGACGAGCACGTGGCACGAGTCGGTGCGGGAGCTCATCGCCCACGCCGACCCCGGCTCGTTCTTCCCGATCACGATCCGGGCGAGCGAGCCCGTGGCGGCGTGGGAGACCGGGCCGGTCACGCTGCTCGGCGACGCGATCCACACCATGCCGCCCACCGGCGGGGTCGGGGCGAACACCGCGCTGCGGGACGCGCAGACGCTCGCCGCGGAGCTCTCCGCCGGGAAGCCGTTGCTCGAGGCGGTCGCGGCCTACGAGCGGGTCATGCTCCCGCGCGGGTTCGAGGTGGTCGAGGGGTCGTTGCGGATGGCCGATCAGATGTTCGGCAGGGCCGTTCGGTCGCAGGCGTCGTGAGTCCACTCGCCGACTGGTCGGCGGCGGCCGGGTGAATCGTGCCGTTCGCCCCTTCCCGTGCGGCGTGATCGAGAAGACGCTGTGGGTCGCTGTCGACCAAGGAGGCGCGCCACATGACCCAGACCGCGGAGCGACCGACCTACATCGGCCAGAGCGTGCCCCGCCGCGAGGACGCGGCGCTGATCACCGGCCGGGCCACGTGGACCGACGGCATCACGCCGGCCGGAACGCTCCACATGGCGGTGGTGCGCAGCCCGGTCGCGCACGCCCGCATCCGGGGCGTCGACACCGCGGCCGCCCGCGCCCTCCCCGGCGTGGTGGCCGTGTTCACCGGGGCCGACCTGGCCGGCGACTTCGCGATCGGGCTGCCGTGCGGGTGGCCGGTCACGGAGGACATCAAGATCCCCGACCACCACCCGCTGGCGCGCGACGAGGTCAACCACGTCGGCGACGGGGTGGCCGTGGTGCTGGCCACCGACGCGCGGACCGCCGAGGACGCGGTGGGGCTGGTCGAGGTCGACTACGAGGAGCTGCCCGCCGTCGTCGACGTGGAGGCCGCGCTCGCGCCGGGCGCCCCGCTGGTGCACGAGGAGCTGGGCACCAACCACTGCTACACGTGGCCGCTCGCGGTCGGCGACGTCGACGCCGCGTTCGCACAGGCCGACGTCGTGGTCGAGGGCCGGTACGTGCAGCAGCGGCTGGTGCCCTCGGCGATGGAGCCGCGTGCGGTCGTGGTGGTGCCCGAGCCGGTGGGCGGGGCGTTCACCGTCTACAGCTCCACCCAGGTGCCGCACTTCGTGCGGGACCTGCTGGCCATGGTCTGCGGCGTGTCCGACACCAAGATCCGCGTGGTCGCCCCGGACGTGGGCGGCGGGTTCGGCTCGAAGCTCAACCTCTACGCCGAGGAGGCGCTCGCGTTCGCGCTGGCCCGCCGCACGGGCAAGCCGGTGAAGTGGACCGAGACCCGCTCGGAGAACCACATCGCGACCACCCACGGGCGGGGTCAGGTCCAGAAGATCGCCGTCGCGGCCACCCGCGAGGGCAAGATCCTCGGGATGCGGGTGGAGCTGCTCGCCGACATGGGCGCCTACCTGCAGCTGCTCACCCCCGGCATCGCCGTGTTCGGTGCGTTCACCTACTGCGGCCTCTACGACTTCGGCGCCTACTCCTTCGAGTGCAAGGGCGTGTTCACCAACCTCACGCCCACCGACGCCTACCGCGGCGCGGGCCGCTCCGAGGCCGCCTACGCCCACGAGCGGATCATGGACGACCTCGCCCGGGAGCTGGGCATGGACCCGGCCGAGGTGCGGCTGCGCAACCTCATCCCGCCGTTCTCCGAGCCGCGCACCGTGCCGTCCGGCGTGATGTACGACTCGGGCAACTACGAGGCGACCATGCGGCGGGCGATGGAGCTGGTCGAGTACGACCGGCTGCGCGCCGAGCAGCGCGAGCGCCGGGAGCGGGGCGACGTCGTGCAGCTCGGCATCGGCATCGGCAACTTCACCGAGAGCGGCGGGCTCTCCCCGTCCAAGGTCGCGGCCGGGGTGCGGCTGCAGAGCGGCGGCTGGGAGGCCGCGACCGTGCGGATGACGGTCGGCGGCAAGGTCGAGGTCGTCACCGGCACGTCCCCGCACGGGCAGGGGCACGAGACCGCGTGGGCGCAGATCGTCGCCGACGCGCTCGGCGTGCACCCCGACGACGTCGAGGTGCTGCACGGCGACACCGCGATCGCCCCGTTCGGCCGCGACACCTACGGCTCGCGCAGCCTGCCCGTCGGCGGGGTCGCGGTGCACCTGGCGGCGGAGAAGGTCGCCGCGAAGGCCCGCGCGATCGCCGCGCACCTGCTGGAGGCCTCCGAGGACGACCTCGAGTTCTCCGGCGGCCGCTTCTCCGTGGCGGGCACCTCCGGGCCGGGCATCACGATCCAGGAGGTCGCCCTCGCCGCGTCGCTCGCCGCCAACCTCCCCGAAGGGATGGAGCCGAACCTCACAGCGGACCACCACTTCGACCCGCCCAACTTCACCTGGCCGTTCGGCACGCACATCTGCGCCGCCGAGGTCGACACACAGACCGGGCGGGTCATGATCCGCAGGTACGTGGCGGTGGACGACTGCGGCCCGATCGTCAACCCGGCGATCGTCGAGGGCCAGCTGCACGGCGGCATCGCGCAGGGCGTGGCCCAGGCGCTGTACGAGGAGGCCGTCTACGACGAGGCGGGCAACCCGAAGACGCCGACGCTCGCCGAGTACCACTTCCCGACCGCGGTGGACCTGCCGAGCTTCACCCTCGACCAGACGATCACCCCGTCGCCGACCAACCCGATGGGGGTGAAGGGCATCGGCGAGTCCGGGGCGATCGGGTCGGCGCCCGCCGTGGTCAACGCCGTGATCGACGCCGTGAGCCACCTCGGGGTCAGGCACCTCGACATGCCGGTCACCCCGGAGAGGGTGTGGCGGGCCATCGCCGAGTCGGGCCAGACTGCGGGTGATGGCGGACCGAACACCTAGACGGGAGGCCGGACATGGTGGCGATCAACTGCGACATGGGTGAGGCCTTCAGCATCTACCGCTGCGGCGACGACGAGGGGCTCATGCCCTGGATCACGCTCGCGAACGTGGCGTGCGGCTTCCACGCCTCCGACCCGAGGGTGATGCGGCGGACCGTCGCGCTCGCCAAGGAGCACGGCGTGAAGGTGGGCGCGCACCCGTCGCTGCCCGACCGCGAGGGCTTCGGCCGCCGCGAGATGAAGATGGAGCGCGACGAGCTGACGGCGTCGGTGATCTACCAGGTCGGCGCGCTGACCGGGTTCCTGCGCGAGCAGGGCATGGAGCTCAACCACATCAAGCCGCACGGCGCGCTCTACGGCATGGCGGCCCGCGACGAGGAGGTGGCGCAGGCCGTCGCCGACGCCGCCGCGGTGTTCGGCGTGCCGCTCATGGGCATGGCGGGCACGGCGCACGAACGCGTCTGGGGCGCGAGCCCCGGCGGGTTCATCTCGGAGTACTACGCCGACCTCGACTACCGCCCGGACGGCTCGCTGATCATCACCCGCGAGCACGCCGCGTTCGACCCCGCGTCCTCGGCGCAGAAGGCGCTGCGCGCGGTCACCGAGGGGGTCGCGACGGCGATCGACGGCACCGAGATCCCGGTGCGCGCCGACTGCGTGTGCGTGCACTCCGACACCCCGAACGCCGTCGACCTCGCGAAGGCCGTTCACGAGGCGCTGCGACCGCACCTGAACTAGGAAGGAGACCGCGTGAGCCGCATCGAGGTCGTCTCACCCATCCCCGGCGTCTTCTACCGCCGGCCGGACCCGGACAGCGACCCCTTCGTCGTGGAGGGCCAGACCATCGGGGCCGACGACACCGTCTGCCTCGTGGAGGTCATGAAGTCGTTCCACCCGGTGCAGGCGGGGGCCGCCGGCACGCTCGTCGAGTTCCTCGTCGAGAACGAGGACGTCGTCGAGGCCGGCCAGCCGGTCGCGGTGATCGAGGCAGGGTGAAGCGCCTCCTCGTCGCCAACCGGGGTGAGATCGCGGTGCGGATCATCCGCGCCGCCCGTGATCTCGGGATCTCGACGGTGGCCGTGCACAGCACCGCGGACGCCGACGCCCGCCACGTCCGGCTGGCCGACGCGGCGGTGGAGATCGGGCCGCCGCCGGCGGGCAAGAGCTACCTGCTCGTCGACGCGATCGTGGCGGCGGCCCGCGAGACCGGCGCGGACGCGGTCCACCCCGGCTACGGGTTCCTGTCCGAGCGGGCGGCGTTCGCCGCGGCCGTCGCCGACGCCGGGCTGGCGTTCGTCGGCCCGGACGCGGACGTGATCGACCGGATGGGTGACAAGGTGCGGGCGCGCCAGGTGGCCGCGGCCGCGGGCGTGCCGACCGTGCCCGGCACCGAGGACGGCGTCGACGACGTCGACGCGGCCCTCGCCGCCGCGGCCGACATCGGCTACCCGGTCATGCTCAAGGCCGCCGCGGGTGGGGGCGGGCGCGGCATCCGGGTCGTCGCCGACGAGGCCGAGCTGCGCACGGCGTTCCCGGCCGCGTCCCGGGAGGCGGCCAGCGCCTTCGGCGACGGGCGCATGTACCTGGAGCGGTTCGTCCGCCGCGCCCGCCACGTCGAGGTGCAGGTGCTCGGCGACGGCACCGACGCGGTGCACCTGTTCGAACGGGAGTGCTCGCTGCAGCGGCGCAGGCAGAAGGTGCTCGAGGAGGCGCTCTCGCCCGGCGTCGACGAGCGGGTGCGGGAGGAGATGACGGCGGCGGCCGTGCGGCTCGCCCGCGAGGTCGGTTACCGCAGCGCGGGGACCTGCGAGTTCCTCGTCGACGACGACACGCACGAGTTCTTCTTCATCGAGATGAACACCCGCATCCAGGTCGAGCACCCGACCACCGAGCTGGTCACCGGCATCGACCTGGTCGCAGACCAGCTGCGGATCGCCGCGGGCGACCCGCTGCCGCACCGGCAGTCCGACATCGCCGCCCGCGGGTGGGCGATGGAGTTCCGGATCAACGCCGAGGACCCGGCGCGGGACTTCCTGCCGTCGCCGGGGAAGGTCGGGCGGGTCGAGCTGCCCGACGGCCCGTGGGTGCGGGTCGACACGTGGCTCGAGCCCGACGTCACGATCCCGCCGTTCTACGACTCGCTGCTGGCGAAGGTCGTGGTGTGGGGCGAGGACCGCGAGAGCGCGATCCGCCGCTCCCACCGCGCGCTCGCCGAGTTCGCCGTCGAGGGCGTCCCGACGACGGCCGGGCTGCACGCCGAGATCCTCGGCGAGGAGTGGTTCGCGGCGGGGGATTTCCACACCGGGACGCTGGAGAAGTGGTTGTCCGACCGTGAGGAGCCCGCATGACGGCCATGACGGAGGTCCAGCCCGCCCGCTACAGCTGGGGCGGTGACGAGTTCGTCTTCGTCGAGCTCGCCGAGGAGATGAGCCTGCAGGCCAACTTCCGGGCGATGGCGATCACGAAGCAGCTGGCCGCCGCGCGCCCGGAGGGCGTGCTGGAGATCTGCCCGGCCAACGCCTCCTACCAGGTGCGCTTCGACCCGGACGTGCTGGACCCGCGCGAGCTGCTCGCACTGCTCAAGGACCTGGAGCAGCAGGTCGGCGACGCCCACGAGCTGGCGCTCGACACCCGGGTGCTGGAGATCCCCGTGCTCTACCGGGATCCCTGGACCACCGAGACCCTCATGCGGTTCCGCGACCGCCACCAGGACCCGAACTCCACCGACATCGAGTACGCCGCGCGCATCAACGGCTACTCGAGCGTCGAGGACTTCATCGCGGCGCACTCCGGCTCGCCGTGGTTCACCTCGATGGTCGGGTTCGTCGCCGGGCTGCCGTTCATGTTCCAGATGGTGCCGCGGGAACGGCAGATCATCGTGCCGAAGTACCTGCGCCCGCGCACCGACACCCCGAAGCAGACGGTCGGCTACGGCGGCTGCTTCGCCTGCATCTACTCCGTGCGCGGAGCGGGCGGCTACCAGATGCTCGGCATCACGCCCGCCCCGATCTACGACCCCACCCAGACGCTGCCGGATTTCACCGAGTTCATGGTCCTGTTCCGGCCCGCGGACATCGTGAAGTTCACCCCGATCGACCGGGAGCGCTACGACGAGCTGCTCGCCGAGGTCGAGGCCGGGACGTTCCACGTCAGGACGCGACCCGTGCAGTTCCACCTGCAGTCGTTCCTCGACGACCCCGACGGCTACAACGCACGGCTCCTGGAGGTCCTGAAATGATCGAGGTCGTCAAGCCGGGGCTGTCCACCACCGTCCAGGACGCGGGCCGCAGCGGCTACTACCACCTGGGCATCCCGCCGTCGGGGGCGCTGGACCAGTACTCGCTGCGCGCGGCGAACCTGCTCGTCGGCAACCCCGCGGGCGCCGCGGCGCTCGAGGCCGTCTACATGGGTCCTGAGCTCGCGTTCACCACCGACGCGGTGGTCGCGGTCACCGGGGCGACCATGGTGCCGAAGGTGAACGGGGAGGAGCGGCCCGTCTGGGAGTCGTTCCCCGTCTCGGCCGGGGACGTGCTGAGCTTCGCCTACCTCACCGCGGGGGCGAGGGCGTACATCGCGGTGTCGGGCGGGATCGACGTGCCGGAGGTGCTCGGCAGCCGCTCCACCTACGCGCTCGGGGCGCTCGGCGGCGTGTCCGGCCGCCCGATCGCGGCCGGCGACCGGCTGCCGATCGGGCGGGCGAGCGGCGCGACACCCGGCCGCAGCGTGCCCGCCGACCTGCGCCCGACCCTGTCCAAGGAGGTCGAGGTGCGGGTGGTCATGGGCCTCTACGACTACCGGCTCACCGACGCCGGGCGCGCCGCGTTCCTCGACAGCACCTGGGACCTCACCCCGGAGGCCGACCGCATCGGGTTCCGCTACGCCGGGCCGCAGCTGGAGACCGTGCCGCGGGAGCCACCGTTCGGGGCGGGGCAGGACCCGTCCAACATCGTGGACGCGCCGTACCCCATCGGCTCGATCCAGGTGCCCGGCAGCGTGGAGCCGATCATCCTGCACCGCGACGCCGTCTCCGGCGGCGGCTACATGATGATCGCCACCGTGCTGTCGGGCGACCTCGACCTCGTCGCCCAGTCGGCGCCGAAGACCCGCACCCGGTTCGTCGAGGTCGACCTGGACGGGGCGCTGGCCGCCCGCGCGGACTACCGCAAGCGCAACCAGCGGCTCGCGGAGGCGCTGGGCGCCTGACCGGGCCGGGTCAGTCGCCTTCCCGATCCCAGTTGGTCGGGAAGAGCCGCTCCGTGCCCGCCATCCAGCAGGCGAACAGCAGGTAGCCGGCCTCGAAGGAGACGAGGTCGCGGTCCCACCGCGAACCGGTGGGGCGCCGCCACCTCAGGAGGGCGGCTCCGGCGGCGAGGTTCAGCGCCGCCCACGCGGCGTTCACGGCCGGGCCGGACGTCCGGCCCGCGAGCGGGGTGAGGTGCTGCCGCCCGGCGACCGCGCTGGCGAGGTGCGGCGCGCTGTTGGCGACGAGCAGCCCGGCGAGGAACGATCGGACGCGCGACGATCCCATGGGGCGCGATCCTAAGGAGGACGTCGCCGCCCCTTAGCGTGTTCGGATGCTGCAGTCGCAGGACGACACGGCGGCCGCCCGCTGGAGCGCGCTCGTCGGGCGGGTGCGCGCCGACGCCGAGGCGCTCGTCACCGAGTTCGTCGAGCGCGTGCGCGCGATCGGCCCGTACGGGCGCGGGCTCGTGCCGAACGAGGTGCTCGAGGCCGACGCCGACCGCACCTTCGACTACCTGCTGCGGCGGGTCGCCGGCCAACCCGTCCCGGAGCGGCTGCTCGACATCGGCCCGTCGATCGGCCGGGACAGGGCGCGCCGGGGCGTCCCGCTGAACGACCTGCTCACCGCGGTGCGGCTGGACTTCCGGGTGCTCTGGGCGGCCCTGCGCGACCGGGCCGACCCGGCCGACGAGGCGCTGCTCGTCTCGCACGTGGAGGACGTGTGGGCGGTGGTCGAGGACTACTCGACGCAGATCCGGGTGAGCTACGAGGCCGAGGCGGCGCTGCTCGCCCGGGAGCGGCAGGGTGAGCGGACGATGCTGGTGGCCGCCCTGCTCGCGGGCCAGGACCCCGACCCCGACGAGGTGGAACGGCTCGCCGTCGCGCTCGACATCGACGTCGACGCCGACCTGCTCGTCGCGGCCGCGGCGGCGTCGGCGGGGCCCGCGCTGCGGCGGGCCGCCGACCGGCTCGGCGCCGACGGGCGGATGGTGCACGTGCAGTCCACCGGGCGGCACCTCGTGCTGATCGCCCGCTGGGAGGGCGGGACGGGCGCCCCGGTACGGGCCGCCCTCGCCGGGGTGCCGTGCGGGGTCGGCCCGCCCGCGCACGGCCTGGCCAACGTGCCGCGCAGCGCGCGGATCGCGGGCGAGATCGTCGACGTCACGCCGGACCTCGACGGCCCGCGCGAGCTCGCCGACGCGTGGTTGCACCTGGCCGGGGCGCGCCTGGCCGACATCGGGCCCGAGCTCGTGGCGGGCGAGCTCGGCGGGCTCGCCGACGTGCCCGCGCGGGAGCGGGACCGGGTGCTCGCCGCGGTCCGCGCCTACCTCGCCACCGGCTCGGTCGCGCAGGTGGCGTCGCGGCTGTACTGCCACCGCAACACGGTGCTCAACCGCCTCCGCCGGTTCACCGAGCTCACCGGGCGGGACGTGACGGTGCCCGCCGACGCGGCGGTGGTGCTGCTCGCGCTGCAGTGCGCCCGGTGAAGGTTTGTCCGGTGAACGTCCCGTGTCGGCTGTTCCCCGCGCCGCGGGCCGCGTGCCAGGCTTGGGGCCATGGACCCCGAGAACCGCTCGGACGAGGACGACTCCGGGCTGCTGGAGCCCGAGGACAGCCTGGACGACCGCGGCGTCGCCGACGTGCTCGACGAGGGGTACTCGCCGCCCGAGAAACCGTGGGCGAGCACCGACTGGGGCACCACCGCCCGCGAAGAGGCCGACGGTGAGCCCCTCGACGTGCGCCTCGCGCGCGAGGCCCCCGAGGACGGGGAGTGGACCGGCGACGGGATCGGCGACACCTCCGACACCGACGGCGAGCCGATCGACGCCGAGGTCGGCGACGCGCGCGCCGGGCGGCTGGTCGCGCGGGGCGGGGCGTTCGACGACGACGAGGAGCTGTACGCGCTCGACGCGGGCATCGACGGCGGCGCCGCCTCGGCGGAGGAGGCGGCGGTGCACGTCGTCGGCGAGGAGCAGGCGCTCGACGAGTGAGCGGCGCGTACCGTTCCCGGCATGACTGACGTGGACGCGACCGACACCGCTTTCTGGCACCCGTTCGCCGCCATGGGCGCCGTGCGCCGCTGCGAGTTCGTGGTCACGCGCGGCGAGGACGTGTGGCTCTGGGACGAGGCGGGCAACCGCTACCTCGACGCCACGGCCAGCCTGTGGTGCGTCAACGTCGGCCACGGGCGCAGGGAGATCGCCGACGCCGTCGCCGCGCAGATGCGCGAGCTCGCGACCTACCACACGTTCACCGACTTCGCGAACCGCCCCGCGCTGGAGCTCACCCGCAGGCTCGCCGGCATCGCACCCGTCCCGGGGGCGAAGATCTTCCTGGTCAACGGGGGCGGCGAGGCGATCGACACCGCCGCCAAGATCGCACGCGAGTACCACGTGCGCACCGGGCACCCGGAGCGCACGGTGCTGATCAGCCGCAGGCACGGCTACCACGGCACGCACGGGTTCGGCACCGCGCTCGCCGGGATCCCCGCCAACCGCGTCGCCGCGCCGTTCGTGCCGGACGTGGTGCAGGTCGAGTGGAACGACCCCGCCGCGCTCGAGGCCGAGATCGAGCGGATCGGCCCGGAGCGGGTGGCCGCGTTCTTCGTCGAGCCGGTGATCGGCGCCGGCGGCGTCTACCCGCCGCCGCCCGGGTACGTCGAGCGGGTCCGCGAGATCTGCACCCGGCACGGGGTGCTGCTCGTCATCGACAGCGTGATCTGCGGGTTCGGCCGGCTCGGCGACTGGTTCGGCGTCGACCGGTTCGGCATCGTTCCCGACCTCGTCACGTTCGCCAAGGGCATCACCAGCGGGTACGTACAGCTCGGCGGGGTGGTGGCGCACGAGCGGGTGGCCGAGCCGTTCTTCGCCGACGGCGCGGCCCCGTTCCGGCATGGCGCCACCTACTCCGGCCACCCCACGGCCTGCGCGGCGGCCATGGCGAACCTCGACATCATGGAGAACGAGGGCCTGCTCAAGCGGGCCGACGGGCTGGAGCTGCCCCTCTACGAGGCGGTGCAGTCGCTCGCCGACCACCCGCTCGTCGCCGAGGCCCGCGGCGGCACCGGCGCGCTCGCGGCGATCGAACTGGACCCCGAGCGGGTGGCCGCGAACCCGGGCCTGCCCGGCGCGGTGGCGGCCGCGGCGCGGCGGCGCGGCGTGCTCGTGCGGCCGATGGTGTCGGCGCTGGCCGTGTCGCCCCCGCTCACCTTCACCGACGAGCACGTCGAGCTGATGGTCGAGGGCCTGCGGGGCGGCCTGGACGACGCGTCCTGACCGCCCCGGCCCGGTCTCAGGTCTCGAGCCACGCGGTCGTGTCGGCCGGGAGCAGCCCGTCGGGCAGCGGCCCGCTCGACACGACCACCCGGCCCGCGGGCAGCGGCACCGGGGTGTCGCCGAAGTTCGTCACGCAGGTCCAACCGTTCGGCCTGCGGAACTCGACGACGTCCTCCGGTGCGTCCGCGGCCCACTCCAGGTCCTCGGCGGTCTGCAGCCTGCGGCGCTCGGCGAGCGCGCGGCGGTAGAGCGCGAGCGTGGAGCCCGGGTCCGCCTCCTGCCGCTCGACCGACAGCTCGCCGAAGGTCGCGGGCTGGGGGAGGTGGGCCGGGCCGGGGCCGAAGCCGAACGACGGGCCGCTCGCGGTCCACGGCAGCGGCACCCGGCAGCCGTCGCGGCCCTTCTCGGTGTGCCCGGAACGCACCCAGGTGGGGTCCTGCAGGACCTCCGACGGCAGGTCGGCGACCTCGGGCAGGCCCAGCTCCTCGCCCTGGTAGAGGTACATCGAGCCGGGCAGGGCGAGCGCGAGCAGCGTGGCGGCGCGGGCGCGGCGCAGCCCGAGCTCGGCGTCGGCGGGCGGGTTCGTCCCGCCCGTCATGAGCCACGCCTTGAGGTCGGTGCCGGGCGGCAGCGCGTAGCGGGTGGCGTGGCGCACCACGTCGTGGTTGGAGAACACCCACGTCGAAGAGGTGGCCGCCGACCGGGCGAGGGACAGGTTCTCGTCGATGATCTTGCGGTACTCGGCCGCGTCCCACGACGCGAGCAGCAGGTCGAAGTTGAAGGCCTGGCCGAGGCCGTCCGCGGAGGCGTAGCGGGCCCGGCGGTGCGCCGAGCGCACCCACGCCTCGGCCACGGCCGTGCGCGGCGGGTCGTAGCGGTTGAACAGCTCCCGCCACTCCTTGTAGATCTCGTGCACCTCGTCGCGGTCGAGCAGCCGGTGCGCGCCGTCGGGCAGGTCCTCGGCGTCCAGCTCGGCCTGGCTGGGCAGCGGCGGCGTGAGGTCCTTGGCGAGCGCATTGGCCACGTCGATGCGGAAGCCGTCGACGCCGCGGTCGGCCCAGAACGCCAGCGTCTCGAGGAAGTCGTCCCTGACCTCGCGGTTGTCCCAGTTCAGGTCGGGCTGCTCGGGCGCGAACATGTGCAGGTACCACTCGCCGTCGCCGACCGGCTCCCACGCCGGTCCGCCGAAGGTGGCGACCCAGTCGCTCGGCGGCCGCTCCCCGTTGGGCCCCTCCCCGCGGCGGAAGACGTAGCGGTCCCGCTCGGGCGAGCCGGGCGGGGAGGCGAGCGCCGCGCGGAACCACTCGTGCCGGTTGGACGTGTGGTTGGGGACGATGTCGACGATCAGCCGGATCCCGGCCGCCTTCAGCGCCGCGACCATCTCGTCGAACTGGGCGAGCGTGCCGATCTTGGGGTCGACGTCGCGGTGGTCGTCGACGTCGTAGCCGCCGTCGGCGAGCGCGGACGGGTAGAACGGCGAGAGCCACACCGCGTCGACGCCCAGCTCCCGCAGGTACCCGATGCGGCTCGTGATGCCCGGCAGGTCGCCGATCCCGTCGCCGTTCGAGTCGGCGAAGCTGCGGGGGTAGATCTGGTAGACGACGGCCTGCCGCCACCACGGCGCGGGGTCCGACACGGGCGCTCCTTTTTGTTCAGGCGCTAAATCTAAGCGGTTCCGACGATAGGCAGAGCCCGGTGCGCCAGCAAGCGCGCCGGAAGTTCACCCGTTTCGGGTAGCTGCGCCATTCGGTCGTGCCTCTGCCACCGGACAGCTCAACACGTGGTGCCCCGAGCGACCCGTTCGAGGCCACGGTTCGTGACGTGGGAGGTACGAAGCGCGTGACCCGTACGCACAGGCTGTGACCGCCGTCACTCGGGTGGACGCCAGTGACGTGGGCTACCGCGCCCTCCCCGTGATCCGCTCGTTGTACAGACACGGCAAGTGACTGCTAGGGGGACAGGAGCGTGCGATGGCCGGTGAGGCGGGGAGCGGGCGCTACAGCGCAGCCCGGCATGCCGTAGCCGACGGGGACGGGCACCGCCCGGCCTCCGACGACCGGTCCCTGGTCGACCGGTTGCTCGCCGGAGGCGACGAGCAGGCCTTCGACTGGGGCTGGGGGGAGCCCGCGGACCGGGAGCCGCTGCACGACATCCCGGAGCTCTGGGACGAGCGCCGCGACGCGGGCGGTCCGCGCGACGAGGACGAGTCCTTCCCGACACCGCGTCGGCACGGCGAGCACTCGCTCGCCGACGACCGGGCCGACGGTGGGAAGCGCGACTGGTCCGACCGTGGCGGCGACGATCCGGGGGACCTGGGCGACGACCGGGGCAGCGACGACTGGGCCGCCCCGCGCCGCGACGAGGACCGGCGGCCGGACGCCGACGGCGACCGGGGTGCCGACGACGCCGCGTTCGCGCGGCCGTTCGACGACCTCGGGCCGGACCGGCGGGACCGCCCGGCGGCGCACGGCGCCGACGACCGGCGGTACGACGAGCCGGGCTTCGCCCGGCCTGCGCCGAACGGCGGGGGACCGGACGGCGACCCGCTCGACGCGCTCGCCACCGGGCGGGTCCGCGACGGGTACGGCCCGCTCACCGACGCCGACCGCGATCGGGGGGCCGGAGAGCGCGACCGCGTGAACGATGGCCTCATGGACGGTGAACACGCGGGTGACCGGCCCGGCGACGACCCGCTGGGCCCGTCGCCCCTCGCGCCGCAGCCGTCGAACCGGGACCCGTTCGACGCGGAGCGCAGCCGCGACGAGGAACCGGCCGACCGGGCTTCCCGCGAGCGGGGCCCGTCGCACCACGCCCTGTTCGAGCCGGAGCCGCCGAGCTCCGAGCCGCAGCCGCAGCCGCAGCCGCAGGAGCGCAAGCTCGTCGACGCGGACCCGCGGCTGCGCCGCTGGGCCGACCGCGGCCGGCCCAGCGGCTCGCCCCGCATCGAACGCCCGGTCCCGCCCGCGGACGAGGCCGCCGCCACCGACCCGCTCGGCGGCGGACGCGGCCCCGAGCGCGCCGACGCGGGTACCGACGAGCGCGAGGATCTGCGCGGCGAGGACGGGCCCGGTGACGGCCTGCGCAGTGACGACCTGGGCAGGGGCGACTTGCGCAGGGACGACCTGCGCGGTGACGACCTGCGCAGCGACGACCTGCGCAGCGACGACCTGCGCAGCGACAACGTGCGCGTTGGCGACCTGCGCGGCGGGGAAGACCGCCTCGAGGACCAGCGCGGCGACGACCTCTTCGGCGACGACCGGCGCGGCGAGCACCGGGGAAGCGACGACGCGGTCGACCATCGGGGCGAGGACCGGCCGGACGAGCTGTTCGGCTCGGACCGGCGCGGTTCCGGCCCGTACGGTCGGGACCCGTACGGCCCCGACGCGCACCGGCCCGAACCGCACGGCCCGGACCGGTACGGGGCGGAGCCGTTCGGTGCGGGCCCGGACCACCGCGAGCGCCCCGAGCCGGGGCCCCGCGGAGCGGAGCTGTTCGCCGACCCGGCCCTCGGCGAGGGGGCGCTCACCGGGCGGATCCACATCACCGAGCCGGACGACACCGGCCGCCCGCAGGAGGGGGCGCCCGCGGCCCGGGAGGCGCCCGAGCCGTTCGACCTCGCCCCCGACCCGACCACCGCGTTCGCCGTGGTGGCCCCCGGCGCCGCGCCGCGGCGCGGCCCGGAGGGCCCGTCGCTCGAGGAGTACGCGGCGCGCCGCCGCGCCGCCGAGCAGGCCGCGGCGTCGGCCGAGGAAGCTGCCGCGTCCGCGGCGGAACGCGCGTCCGCCGCCATCGCCGCCGCGGCACGCGCGGCCGAGGAGGCCGAGGCGGCCGCCGAGGCCGCCGCCAAGGCGGCGGAGAAGGCGAGCGAGGCGGCTGCGGCCGAGGAGCGCGCGCTCGCCGAGGCCGCCGCCCGGGGCGGGGTGCCCGCCCGGCAGAACGCCCCGGAACCGCCCACCCAGGCGGTCCCGCTGATCGCCCCCGCCCGCCCCGGCAGGCGGCCGCCGCCGCGCCGCCCGGCGGGGCCGCCGCCCCGTGGCGCCCGGCCCGACGAGCGCCCCGGCCCGCCGCCCCCGACGGCGAACCGGAACGCGCCGGTGCGCGGTGAGGCCCCCGGTCGCGAGGGCCCCGGCTACGAGGGCCCGGGACGGGACGGGCCCGGTCGGGACGGGCCGGGTCGTGAGGGCCCCGGGCGGGAAGGCCCCGGGCGCGGCGGGTCCGACGGTGAGGCCACCGCCGTGCTGACCGGCCTGAACGGCCTGCGCGAGCCCGGTCGGCCCCGCAGGCCGGAACCGACGCCCGCCGCCGAGGCCACCACGGTGACCCCGCGCCGGCAGATCGCAGAGCAGCCCGGCCGTGAGCACCCCCGTGAGCCCGGCCGTGAGCCCCACCGGGAGCCCGCCGACGCCGCCGACGTCGACCACGACGACCACGACAAGGAGCCGGAGGAGCAGAGCCTGGTCAGCCGGCTCACGTCCCGGCCGGTCGTCGCCGCGGTCGGGGTGGGCGCCGTGCTCGCGGTGGCCGCGATCGTCGCCTTCTTCACGACCTCCGAGCCGGAGGCCACCCCGACGGAGCCCGCCCCGGCGGCGGTGAGCGCCCCCGCGGCGCAGCCGGAGCCGACCGTGCAGGCCATCGACCTGCGCAGCGACAAGGCGGTGGCGTTCCTCACCGCGCTGCGCGACGCCGACATCCCCACGAGCAGCAGCGGACAGGCCGAGGTCGAGGCCGCCGACGCGATCTGCTCGCAGCTGGACCAGGGCGCCGACGAGGCGCAGCTCGCCCGGTCCGTGCCCGCGGTGCTGCCGAACGTCACCCGCCGCCAGGCGAGCGACGTCGTCGACTACGCCCAGCAGCACTACTGCTGACGGCACCGGTCACGGTGGGCCCCGTCACGGTGGGCCCGGTCACGGTGGGCCCCGTCACGGTGGGCACAGCGTGCCGGACTCCGGCATGACGCCGTCGACCAGCATCGCGTCCACGATGCCGCGGATGCACGGGGTGCGCGGGTAGGCCCCGGTGCCCGCGCCCTGCCAACTGATGAAGCGGGCGGTTGCGAGCGAGTCGGCGGTGCGCCGGGCCCCGTCCAGCGCGGCCCGGGGGTCGGCCGCCGTGCCGATCACGAGGATCGGCGGCGCCCCCTCGGCCATCCCGGCCACCGGCGCCTCCCGGCCGGTCGGCCACGGCGCGCACGCGAGGAGCCGCATCGCGAGCGCGGCCCCGAACGTGGGGTAGGCGGAGACCCAGCGCTGCGCGACGTCCTCGATCTCGCCGGGGGCGAGCCGGCGCTGGGTGTCGTTGCAGCTGGTGGCGAGCATCCCGTCGAACAGGCTGCGCGGGCCGGTGATCGGGGCGAGGACCATCAGCATCGGCATCGGGTCGCCCGCGTTCGCCGCGGCGAGGGCGGCCGCGAGCCCCGGCCACCGCCGCGGCTCGCCCAGCCCGACCAGCAGGGCGGTGACGGTGGCGCCCGCGGTGAGCCTGCTGCCGTCGTCGGCCACGAGCGGCTGCCGTTCCAGGCGCTCCAGCAGCGCGGCGATCGTCGCCTGCGGGTTGGCCCCGAGCGGGCAGTCCGGGCGCGCCGAGCAGGCCACCCCGAACGCGTCGAGCGCGGCCTCGGCGGCCGCGGCCCTGCTGTCGGACAGGTCCGGCTCGTCCAGGGTGGGGTGCAGCGGCCCGTCGAGCACGAGGCGCCCGACCGAAGACGGCGCCGACCTCGCCCACATGGCGAGCGCGGAGGCCCCGTCGCCCACGCCGACCGCGGACAGCCGTTCCACCCCGAGCGCGGCGCGCAGCAGCTCGACGTCGGACGCGGTCGACGCGCTGCGGTAGCTGCCCAGGCCGCCGTCGAGCGTCAGGTTGCACTCCTGCACCACCGCGCGCGCCCGCTCCAGGAGGAGGGCGAGGTCGGCCTCGCCGATCGACTCGAGGTTCGCGTCCACGAGCGCCGCGCGGGCGTCCTCCGGCGCGCAGTGCAGGATGTCCTCGCCCGCGCCGCGCCGGTCGAGGCCGATGAGCGTGTAGTGCTCCAGCAGGCCCGGGTCGATCATGCCGGCGAGGACGGCCGCGTGCCGGGTGGACGGCTCCCGGGTGGTGTCGCCGAGCACGAGGAGCGGCGGCCGGTCGGGCGGCGCCCCCGCCTCCCCGACGCGGATCACGCCGAGGGTGACCGCGCCCAGCGAGGGCTGGTCGGGGTCGGCGGGCACGGTGAGCTCGCCGCAGTCCACCCGCAGCTGCCGGTCGGCGGGCACCGGCTCGACGAGGGTGACGAGCGTGTCCTCGGTGCACTCGAAGAACGGGATGGTCGCCCGCTGCGGCTGTGGCTCGGGCAGGACGGGTTCCTCGGTGGGCGCGGGCAGCTCGGGCACCGCAGGCACGTTCTCACCGCGCACGGCCACCGGCGGGCGCTGCGACGGCCCGACGGTGCAGCCGGCGAGCGTCACGACGAGGCAGAGCAGCGCCACCACGCGGGGGACGGCCGCTCCGACCGCATGACGCGGTGGTCGTGCCACGTGCCCTCCCGGTCGTGCTGGATCCCGGCCCAGCTTGCCGCACGCCCGGTGTGAGAGACGTGAACCCCGGTTCGGGAGAGGGGTGGCTCAGGCCACGCGCGGCCGGGGGTGGGGGTGGTCCAGCTCGAGCCGCACCGCGACGGGGAGCTCGGTGAGCTCGAGCGAGGCGCGGGCGGTGGTGAGCACCTCGGAGTGGAGGCGGGCGAGGACGTCGCGGACGTTGGCGTCGTCGGTGAGCCAGAGCGTGACGCGCATCGCGGGCGCGGCCTCGGTGCCGACGAGCCGGGCCCTGGCCCGGCCGACGCCGGGCAGCTCGCCCGCCTGGGCGGCGACCGCCTCGGCGGCGGCGTGGGCGCTCACCACGACGGAGGTGTCGCCGGCGGCCGCCAGGGGGCCGAGGACGAGGTCGGGGTGGTTCTCGGGGCGCAGCGCGTGGGCCGCCCACACGATCCCGAGCACGGTGAGCAGCAGGCCGCAGGCGATCGCGGCGAACCGGGCGACGAGCGGCTGCGCCTGCAGGGCCGCCACGATCATCGGGTCGAGCAGCGGCCTGCTCGCGCGGCCGGCGCCGAAGACGCCGTAGGACAGCAGCGCGACGAGGGTGCCCCCGACGAGCAGGACGAGCCCGAGCACGATCGCGACGGCGCGTTCGCCCGCGGCGGACCGGGCGACGGCCGCGGTCGCCCGCCGCCGCAGCGCGGCGGGGTCGGTGGGGCGCTGCACGCCTGCGGTCACCGCGGCCCCCTCCTTTCCTGCACCGTCACGGTGACCCGCGGGCGCCTGCGCAACGGCACCTCGTCGAGCAGGCCCTCCACCCGGGCGCGCACGCGGTCGGCGAGCCCGGGGTCGGCGTCGTTCCAGGCCTCGGCGGCCACGGTGACCCGGCGCCGCGAGGCCGTGACCGACGCGGCGGCGACGTCGTCGGCGGCCCGCACCCGCCTGCCGACGAGGCGCGCGAGCACGCGGGCCGACGTGGTGACCGTGATGTCGGGGGCCGGGCCGTCGACCGCGATGTCCGGGCGGCGGGCGAACAGGCCGACGAGCAGGAGGAGCAGCCCGAACACGGCCGTGCCGATCGCGATGCCCGGCACCGGGGCGTCGGTCCACGCCGTCTGTTCGAGCGCGGCGTACCACTGCGGCCACGGCACGACGAGCCCGTCGCCGTCGTCCGGCCGCACCGACAGCGCGACCACCTCGAGCACCACCAGCGCGCCCACCAGCGCGACGGCGAGGCCGAGCAGCGGGACGAGCACCCGCAGCAGCACGCGCACGACACTTCCTCCCTTGCTCGAGGCCCCTGCCCCAGGATCTCAGCGCGGCCGGCTCGCCACGGGGTGCGCCGCGCGCAGGCCGTCGATCGTCACGGTCATGGCGCGCACGCGGTGCCCCGCGATGCGCGCGACCTCCTCGCCCACCTTCTGCCGGACCGCCGCGACGACGCTGCGCACCGGGGCCGGGTACTGGAGCGTGAGCTCGAGCCGGACGTCGACGGTGGGCGGGTCCCCGGGCCCGGTGGTGACGCGCGCGCTCGCCCCGGCCTCGCCGATGTCGATGCCGGCGATGTGCCGCGCGTGGCGCAGGGTGCCGGGCACCTGGTCCGCGGCGTGCTCCACGATCTTGCGGAGCACGGCCGGGTGGATCTCCAGCCGGCCCCGCTCCTCGGCGGCCGGGAGCGGGTTCACCGGTCGCGACCCCGTCCGAACAGGGCGTTGAGGTCGAGCTGGCCGTCGAGGGCGCGGCCGACGAGCAGCCCGATCGCGCCGAGCACGAGCACGATCAGGAAGGCGGACAGGCCGCCGAACGCCCCGGCGAGGCCGAGGACGAGGCCGGTCAGCAGGCCGGTCTGGGTCGCGTTCATCCTTCTCCTCTTACAGGACTCTCTGGCTGCGTCGGCGGTGCCACGTGCGGATCAGCGCGACGCCCACCCGCACCGGGAACGGCAGCGGCCGCACCACCTCGACCGGGGCGTCGTAGCGCGCGGTCTCGTCGCCTGCCTCGTCGCCGTCCGCGGCCGAGGAGGCGGCCTGCTCGGCCGCGCGGAACCGGGCGAGCCCGGCGCGGAAGACCTCCGGGTCGCCGCCGCGGTCCGGGTGGTTCTCACGCACGAACGCCCGGTAGGCGGCCCGCTCCTCGGGGGTCACGACGCCTCTCCCGGCAGCACGACGTCGGCCACGGTGATGTCGACGCGGGCGCCCCCGCACAGCCGGGACACCTCGCTGCGCAGCGCGGCGACGGTCTCGGGGATCGGCCGGTCGCAGCGCAGCACGACGGCCACCTCGACGGGGGCGCCGCGCTCGCCGATCCGGACCCCGACCAGCTTGCGCCCCGGCAGGTAGGTGGCGACGTCGTTGTAGATGCCCCCGTGCAGGCGGGCCACCGCGGGGTGCGCGGTGACGGCGGCGGCCACCCGTTCGGCCAGCGCGTCCTCCGCGGAGGCGCCCGCGACCGCCGTTCTCGAGGCCGGAGCGGTCATTCGACCCGGGCGGACTGCACGGGCGGCTGGGCGTCCTCCTCGAGGGCCAGCGGCAGGTGGATGTCGTTGACCGCGATGTTCACCTCGATCACCTCGAGCCCGGTCATGCGCTCGACGGCGGTGATCACGTTGCGGCGCACGGCGCGGGCCAGCTCGACGATCGACGCGCCGTACTCGACGACGATGTCGAGGTCGATCGCGGCCTGCTTCTCGCCGACCTCGACCTGCACGCCCGCGATGTTGGCCGCGCCGGTGCCGCCGCCGGGGATCCGCTCCCGGATCGCGCCGAACGCCCGCGAGACGCCGCCGCCCATCGAGTGCACGCCGGAGATCTCGCGCGCGGCGATGCCGGCGATCTTCTGGACCACCGAGGCCGCGATGGTGGTCTTGCCCTGGGAGGTGTCGTCGGCGAGCCGGGCCGGGGACGAGACCGTGGTGGTGGGTGTCGTCGTCGTCGGTGTGGCGGTGCTCTCGCTCATGTGGTCGATCCTCCTCCATCCCCTCGCCGGAGTGTTCGCCGGTGGAAGGCGGATTTCCGGCCCACGCTCCGGGGATGTCACTCGATCGGGGTATCGTCGGTGGCGCGGCGGTAGCGCAGCAGCAGGACGTTGTCCTCGCGCAGGACGTCGGCGAGCTCGAGCCGGCGCAGGTGCTCGCCCTCCGGGCCCGCCGCAACCCGGCCCGCCCCGCCGCCGACGAGCAGCGGGGCGACCGTGAGGCACAGCTCGTCGACGGCGTCGGCCGCCACCAGGTCGCCGAGCAGCGTGGGCCCGCCCTCGCAGAGCACGCGGTGCAGGCCGCGGCGGGCGAGCTCGGCGAGGACGACGTCCGGGGTGAGGCGCTCGAGCGCCACCACGTCGGCGCCTGCCGCCGCGAGCCGATCCCGGTGCGGCGCGGGCGCGGAGCCGAGGGTGAGGACGATCGGCGGGACGCGGGTGTCGGTGAACAGCCTGCTTCGCGGGTCGAGCCGCGCCGAGCCGGTGACGACCGCGATCGGGGGCGGGGTCGCCGCGCCGAGGGTGGGCCTGCGGGCGCCGCGGTAGTCCTCGGCGCGCACCGAGCCCGCGCCGACGAGGATCACGTCGGCGAGGCGGCGCAGCAGGCGGAACACCCGGCGGTCGGCGGGGGAGCCGAGGCCCGCGGACGTGCCCTGCACGCTCGCCGCGCCGTCCGCGCTCGCCACCAGGCACGCGCGCACGAACGGCGCCCCGAGGTCCGGCGGGTAGGCGTAGCGCTGCGTGAGCTGCTCGTCGTCGAGTTCGGGTCCGGCGGGCAGCAGCGGTCGCATCCGGTCATCCCAGCACAGCCGGGCCCGGCCGGCCGAGAGCAACGTCACGACCCCGGCGGGGCGAACCCGCCCGGGCCCACTATGGAGTGAAGGCGAGGCTCACCTATCGTGTGCTTGTGCTGACGACACCGGCCGCTCCTGCGCCCGCGGTCGGTTCGTTGCGCGTGCGCCGCCTCGCCGGGCTCGCGCTGCTCGCGGTCGTGCTGGTGGGCGCGTGCCTCGCGAGCATCGCGGTCGGGGCCAAGGCGATCCCCCTCGGGGGCGTGTGGCACGCGGTGTTCACCCCGACGGGCCTCGAGGACGACATCGTGGTGCGTTCGCTGCGGATGCCCCGCACGCTGCTCGGCGTGCTGGCGGGGGGCGCGCTCGGGCTCGCGGGCGCGCTGATCCAGGGCCACACCCGCAACCCGCTCGCCGACCCGGGGCTGCTCGGCGTCACCAACGGGGCGGCGTTCTTCGTCGTCATCGGCATCTACGTGTTCGGCGTCGGGAGCCTCTACGGCTACGTCTGGTTCGCCTTCGCAGGCGCGCTGGCCGCGAGCGTGGCGGTGTTCCTGCTCGGCTCGGTCGGGCGCGGCGGGCCCACCCCGGTCACGCTCGCGCTCGCGGGCGCCGCGGTGTCCGCGCTCCTCGCGGCGCTCACCTCGGCCGTGGTGCTCATCGACGTGCAGACCCTCGACGCCTACCGCTTCTGGGCGGTCGGGTCGCTCGCCGGGCGCGACGTCGAGATCGCGGGCCAGGTGATCTGGTTCCTGGGCGCCGGGGCGCTGCTCGGGCTGGCGGGCGCGCCCGCCCTGAACGCGCTGTCGCTCGGCGAGGACGTCGCCCGCTCCCTCGGCCACTCCGTGCAGCGCACCCGCGTGATGGGGGTCGTCGCGATCACCCTCCTCGCCGGCTCGGCCACCGCGGCGTGCGGGCCGATCGCGTTCGTCGGCCTGGTCGTCCCGCACGTCGTGCGGTCGTTCACCGGCCCGGACTACCGGTGGCTGCTGCCCGCCTCCGCGCTCGCCGGTGGCGCGCTGCTGCTCGTCGCCGACGTCATCGGGCGGGTGGTCGTGCGGCCGGGCGAGCTGCAGGTCGGGATCGTGCTGGCGCTCATCGGCGGGCCGTTCTTCGTCTGGCTCGTGCGCCGCCGGAAGATGGTCGCGATCTGATGGCCGTCCTCGACAGGCCCGTGCACCGGGTGCCCGGCCGCCCCGCCTTCCGCGCGCGACGCGTCTCGCTGGTCTGGCGGCCGCGGTACGTGCTCGTGTTCCTGCTCGGCGTCGCGGTGCTCGTGCTCGGCGTGGCGGCGAACGTCGGCCGCGGCGAGTACCCGATCGCCATCTCCGACGTGCTCGCGGTGCTCTTCGGCGGGGGCGAGCAGAGCCAGCAGTTCATCATCCTCGAGCTGCGGCTGCCCCGTTCGCTCACCGGCGTGCTGGTCGGCGGCGCCCTCGCGGTGGCCGGGGCGATCACCCAGTCGATCGCGCGCAACCCGCTCGCGAGCCCGGACATGATCGGCCTCACCGCGGGCGCGAGCGCGGCCGCGGTCTTCGTGATCGTGCTCGGCGGCGGGTTCGGCGCGGTCGGCGGGTTCCTCGCCTCCGCGGGGCTGCCCATGGCGGCTTTCCTCGGCGGCCTCGCCACCGCCACCGCCATCTACGCGCTGGCCTGGCGGCGCGGCGTGCACGGGTTCCGGCTCGTGCTGGTCGGCATCGGCTTGCAGGCGATGCTGCTCGCGATCGTGCACTGGCTGCTCGTCGTCGCCGAGGTGTTCGAGGCCGCGCGCGCCTACGTCTGGCTCAACGGCAGCCTCAACGCCCGCGGCTGGGAGCACGTCCTGCCCGTGTCGATCGCGCTCGCGGTGCTGCTGCCGGCCGCGTTCGTGCTCGCGCACGTCCTCGGCGCGCTCCAGTACGGCGACGACACCGCGCGCGGGCTCGGCGTCCCGGTGAACAGGGCGCGGTCGCTGCTGCTGCTCGTCGCCGTCGGGCTCGCGTCGGTGGCCACCGCGAGCGCCGGGCCGATCGCGTTCGTCGCGCTGGTGTCGCCGCAGATCGCCCAGCGCCTCGTCGGGGGAGCGCGCCCGCCGATCGGGATGTCGCTCGTGGTCGGGGCGGCGCTCACCGTGATCTCCGACCTCGTCGCCCGCACGGCGTTCGGCGCCACCGAGCTGCCGGTCGGCATCGTCACCGCCGTGCTCGGCGCGCCCTACCTGCTCTACCTGCTCGCCCGTCACGGCCGGGAGGCCCGCGCATGACGCCGATGACCAGTACCGACGCCGCCCCCGTCGAGACCGCCACCGCCGTCCGGCTGCAGGCCGAGCGCGTCCGGCTCGCCTACGGCGAGCGCACCGTGGTCGACGGCCTCGACCTCGACGTCGTCGCCGGCACCATCACGGCCGTGATCGGCCCGAACGGCTGCGGCAAGTCCACCCTCCTGCGGGCGCTGGGCCGGCTGCTCAAGCCCACCGCGGGCCAGGTGCTGCTCGACGGCAGGCGCATCGACAAGATGCCCACCCGGGAGGTCGCGAAGGTCCTCGGCCTGCTGCCGCAGGCTCCCACCGCGCCGGAGGGACTCACCGTGGCCGACCTCGTCGCGCGCGGGCGGCACCCCCACCAGACCTGGTACCGGCAGTGGTCGGCCGACGACGAGGAGGCCGTCGCGCAGGCCCTCGAGTGGACCGGCATCGCCGACCTCGCCGAGCGCCCCGTCGACGAGCTGTCCGGCGGGCAGCGCCAGCGCGCCTGGATCTCGATGGCGCTCGCCCAGGGCACCGACCTGCTCCTGCTCGACGAGCCCACCACGTTCCTCGACCTCGCCCACCAGGTCGAGGTTCTCGAGCTCGTCCGCAGGCTGCACCAGGAGGCGGGCCGCACGGTCGTCATGGTGCTGCACGACCTCAACCTCGCCGCCCGCTACGCCGACCGCCTCATCGCGATGCGCGACGGCCGGATCGTCGCGGCGGGGGAGCCGTCCGAGGTGGTCACCGAGCCCATGCTCGCCGAGGTGTTCGGGCTCGCCGCCCGCGTGATCCCGGACCCGGTGGCGGGCACCCCCCTCGTCGTGCCGATCGGCGGTCACGCTCAGTCGCCCTGAGGTCCCTGGTTGTCACGTGCCACCATGTGACCTCCGACGGCCGCGAACGAGCGAGAGGAGGCCGCAGTGGATCGCTCCCTCTTCGACCACGAGGGCCCCTGGACCGAGGCCGCCTACCTCGCCCTCGAGCACGACGGCCGCGTCGAGGTCGTCGACGGCACGCTGCTGATCGGGCCGGGCCCGCACCGGCGCCGCACCCGGGCGATCGAACGCGTGCGGGAGGCGGTGGCCGCCGCGCTGCCGGACGGGCTGGTCGTGCGCGGACCGCTGCCGCTGCGCCTCGGCCTCGACTGCGTGCTCGTGCCGGACCTGGTGATCACCGCCGCCCCGGCGGAGGAGCCGGCCGACGAACCCGTCGACGAGGCCGGGGCCGGACCGGCGGGCCCGGAGCCGATCGCCGGGCCGCCCGCCGAGGAGACCGCCGAGGACACCGGCGCCACCGCTGACGCGAGCGCCGACGAGACCGCCGACGAGACCGCCGACGAGACCGTCGCGGAGGGCGACGACGCCGGCGACCCCGCGGTCCCCGAGACCACCGCGCTGCAGACCGTCCCGTCGGCGGCGTCCGAGACCACCCTGCTCCCGACGGTGCCCGTGGACGCCCCCGAGACCACTGCGATGGAGGTGGTGCCCGAGGCCGGCCCCGAGACGGGAGCGCAGGAGGCGGCGCCGCGGGACGCAGCCCCGGAGGAGGCATCCCCGCCGCCGGAGCCGCTCGACGCCTCGGCCGCGCTGATGGTCATCGAGGTGGTCGGGTCCGACCACGGCGCCACCGACCGCAGCTTCAAGCTGCAGCTCTACGCGCGCAGCCGCATCCCGTACTCGCTGCTGCTCGACCACGACGGCCCGTTCGCGGTCGCGGACATGATCATCGGTGGCCGCTACCACGAGTACGCCCGCGCGGGCGGGGACGAGAAGCTGCTCATCGAGGAGCCGTTCCGGCTCGAGCTCGACCTCGCCGAGATCACGGCCCCCGAGCCGGTCCCGCCCCCCGCCGAGGCCGCCGCGCCTCCGGCCGACTCGCCCCCGACCCAGCTGCTTCCCGTGATCCCCACCGACGACTCCGGCGGGACCGCGCACCTCAACGCCTGAGCGGCCACCGGGCCGCGTCGCCCTCCGCGATCACCCCGAATACGCTCCCGCCATGGCGAAGACCGTGCGGGAGGCCTTCCGCGTGCCCGTCGAGCAGATGGACCCGCGGGGCCGGCCGATCGGGCCCCAGGACAAGGCGGCGGGCAAGCAGGAGCTGGCCGCCCTCGGCGAACGCCTCGACCAGCTCCAGGAGGCGCTCTACGCCGAGGCGATCGGCGGCGGGCAGCGCGCGGTGCTGCTCGTCCTGCAGGGCATGGACACCTCCGGCAAGGGCGGCGTGATCCGGCGCGTCGGCGGCCTGGTCAACCCGCAGGGCCTGCACATCGCCACGTTCAAGGCGCCGACCGAGCAGGAGCTCGCCCACCACTTCCTGTGGCGGGTGCGCAAGCAGGTGCCTGCCCCCGGCCGCATCGGGATCTTCGACCGCTCCCACTACGAGGACGTCCTCGTCGCGCGCGTCGACGGGCTCGTGCCGGAGGACGTCTGGCGCGGCCGGTACGCCGAGATCACCGAGTTCGAGTCGGAGCTCGCGGCCCGGGGCGTCACGATCGTGAAGTGCATGCTGCACATCTCCCCGCAGGAGCAGGCCGAGCGCCTGCTGGCCCGGCTCGACAACCCGGCGAAGCGGTGGAAGTACCACCCCGGCGACGTCGACGCGCGCGCCAAGTGGGCCGCCTACCAGGAGGCGTACGCCGAGGCGCTGCGGCGCACCGACACCGACGCCGCGCCGTGGTACGTGATCCCGTCCGACCGCAAGTGGTACCGCAACTGGGCCGTCGCCGCCGTGCTCGCCGAGACGCTGGCGGAGCTGGACCCGAAGTTCCCCGAGCCGGACTTCGACGTCGACGCCGAACGCGCGCGGCTGGCGGCGGTCACCCCAGCAACTGCCGCCCGATGATCTCCTTCATGATCTCGTTGGTGCCGCCGAAGATCGCTTGCACCCGCGAGTCGAGGTAGGCCTTCGCGATCGGGTACTCGAGCATGTAGCCGTAGCCGCCGTGCAGCTGCACGCAGCGGTCCACCACCCGCTTGAGCACGTCGCTCGCCCACCACTTGGCCTTCGCCGCGTCGGCCGCGTCGAGCCGGCCCGCGCAGTGCTCGACGACGCAGCGGTCGACGAACGCCTGGGTGACGTCGACCTCCGTGGCGATCTCGGCCAGCTCGAAGCGGGTGTTCTGGAAGCTCGCCACCGGCTTGCCGAACGCGGTGCGCTCCTTCGTGTAGGCCACGGTCAGATCGAGGGCGCGCGCCGCACCCGCCACGCAGCCGACCGCGATCGACAGCCTCTCCTGCGCCAGGTTCTGCATCAGCGCGATCAGCCCGCCGCCGGGCTCGCCGAGCACGTTGGCGTCCGGCACGTGGACGTCGGTGAACGACAGCTCCGCGGTGTCCTGCGCCTTCATGCCGACCTTCTCCAGGCGGCGGCCGCGCTCGAACCCGGGCATGCCGCGCTCGACCACGAGCAGGGTGAAGCCGCGGCTCCCCGCGTCCGGGTGGGTTCGGGCCACGACGATCACCAGGTCGGACAGGATCCCGTTGGTGATGAACGTCTTCGCCCCGTTGAGCAGCCAGCCGCCCTCGACGCGACGGGCGGCGGTCTGGATGCCCTGCAGGTCGGAGCCGGTGCCGGGCTCGGTCATCGCGATGGCCGTGATGATCTCGCCGGAGCAGAACCCGGGCAGCCAGCGCCGCTTCTGCTCCTCGGTGGCCAGGCGCAGGAGGTAGGGCGCCACCACGTCGTTCTGCAGCGGGAAGCCGATGCCGCTCGCGCCCGCCCGGGACAGCTCCTCGGTCAGCACCGCGTTGTAGCGGAAGTCGGCGACCCCGCCGCCGCCGTACTCCTCGGGCACGTCCATGCCGAGCAGCCCCGCCTTCCCCGCCGCGAGCCAGACGTCGCGGCTGACCTGGCCGTCGTGCTCCCACTGGTCGTGGAAGGGCGTGATCTCCTTGGCGATGAAGGTGCGGGCGAGGTCGCGGAAGGCGTCATGTTCGGCGTCGAAGATGTCGCGCTGCATCGGCCGAGTCTCACATACCGGCCGGTAACAACGAAGCGCGCTGACCGCGGGGCGAAAGCGGTGGATCGGTAGGTTCGAGCGCGTGGATCTCGTGGCCGCCGCAGCCAACCTCGTCGGCATGGCGCGCGGCGGCGTCGCCGACCTGCGCCGCATGCCGCGGGAGCTGGTGGACGACGGCCCGCGCGGCGCCCTCTACCGGTACCTGCCGCTGCCCGGGGTGGCGCCCGCGGGCGGCGGGCCGGTGCTGCTCGTGCCCCCGCTCGGGGCACCCGACTTCGCCTACGACCTGCGGCGCGGGTGCTCGTTCGTGGAGCACCTGCTCGCCGAGGGGCGGACGGTGTACCTGGTCGACCACGGGCCGAAGTCGTTCGCCGACCGCCGCCTCGGGATGGAGCACTGGGTCGACGACGTCGTGCCGTGGGCCGCGCGGCTCACCGCGGAGGACGCGGACGGCGCCGTGCACCTGGTCGGATGGTCGCTCGCGGGCATCTTCTGCTCGCTCGCCGTCGCCGCGGGGGTGCAGGCGGGGGCGCCGCTCCCGGCCCGGACGCTCACGATCATCGGCAGCCCGTTCGACGTGTCGGCCGTGCCGTTCGTGGCCCCGCTGCGTCCGCTCGCGATCGCGACCGGCGGGCGCGGCCTGTCCACGGTCTACCGCGCCATCGGCAGCTTCCCGGCGCCCGTGGTGAGCGCCGCGTTCCACGTGGTCGCCGTCGACAAGCTGGTGACCAAGCCGCTCACGGTGCTCTCCCAGCTCGACGACCGCGACGCGCTCGCCCAGATCGAGGCCGTCGAGCACCTGATGCGCAACATGCACGGCTACCCGGGCCGGGTGTTCGGCCAGATCTTCCACCTGATGCTGCGCCGCAACGACCTCGCCGACGGCGAGCTCGCGCTCTCCGGGCGGACGATCCGGCTCTCGGCCGTGGACGTCCCGGTGCTCGTGGTCGCGGGGCGCGGCGACGTGATCGCGCCGCTCCCGGCCGTGCAGAAGGTGGTCGGGCTGCTCACCGGCGCCCCCGAGGTCCGGTTCACCACCGCGCCCGGTGGGCACCTGGGCGTGCTCACCGGCCGCGGAGCCCGCACCACCACGTGGCCCGCCATCGACGAGTTCCTGGCCGACCACGCCTGACGGCTACTGCAGGTGGGCGCGCAGGAACGAAAGCGTCCGCTCCCAGGCGATCCGCGCCTGCTCGGGGTCGTAGGTGCCGAGGTGGTTCTCGTCGTTGAAGAACGCGTGGCCGGCCGGGTAGATGTGGAACTGCGGCCGCACCCCGGACTCGGCCTCGATCCGCGCGGCGAGCGCGCGCACCGACTCGGGGTCGGCGTACTCGTCCCGCTCGCCGAAGTGCCCGAGCACCGGCGCCGTCAGCCCGGAGAAGTCGGGGTAGTCCTCCTTCAGCACGCCGTAGAACGGCACCGCGGCGCCGATCCGGTCGCCCTGCTGCGCGGCGAGCACGAGCACGAATCCGCCGCCCATGCAGAACCCGACGGCCCCCACCTTCGACGAGGTCACCGACTCGTGGCCGAGGAGGAAGTCGACGGCGCCCGCGAGGTCGCGGGCGGCCTGCTCGACCGGCAGCTTCGCCATCAGCTCCCCGGCCTCGGCGGCGTCGTGGGTGGTGCTGCCGCCGTACAGGTCGGGTGCGAGGGCGACGAAGCCCTCGGCGGCGAGCCGGTTGGTCACGTCGGCGATGTGGTTCGTCAGCCCCCACCACTCCTGGATCACGACGACGCCCGGGCCGCGCCCGGACGCGGGCACGGCCAGGTAGCCGTGGGCCGTACCGCCGTTCGAGGGGAACGTGACGTTCTGGAGCGGGTTGTCGGTCACCGCCCCATGAGACCACGCCCGGCCGGTCGCCGCCGGATCCCCCACTCCGGGACGATCCGGACGGTGTGAGCAACGGTGCAGGTCAAGGGCTTGGGCACGACCGGGAGGGCGGACTAGCGTCGCTCACATGACCTTGACCCGAAGCCGGCACGACGCCGCGGTGGCCGACCTCGTGCGTCGGTACCGGGCGCTGCCGCCGGGCACGCGGGTGCGGCTGGCCAAGAAGACGTCGAACCTGTTCCGGTTCGACGGGGCGGGCTCCGCGGGCACCCTGGACGCCTCCGCGCTGTCCGGCGTGATCTCCGTCGACGACGTGGGCCGCACCGCCGACGTCCAGGGGATGTGCACCTACGAGGACCTGGTCGAGGCCACCCTGCCGCACCGGCTCATGCCGCTGGTGGTGCCGCAGCTCAAGACGATCACCCTCGGTGGCGCCGTCACCGGGCTGGGCATCGAGTCCACCGCGTTCCGGCACGGGCTGCCGCACGAGTCGGTGCTCGAGATGGACATCCTCACCCCCGACGGCGAGCTGGTCACCGCCACCCCCGACGGGGAGCACGCCGACCTGTTCGCGGGCTTCCCCAACTCCTACGGCACCCTCGGCTACGCGCTGCGGCTGAAGATCGAGCTGCAGCCGGTGTCGCCCTACGTCCGGCTGGAGCACCGGCGCGTGGCCACCGAGGACCTCGCCGCCGTGATCACCGAGGTCTGCGGTGCGGGCGAGGGCGGACCCGACTTCGTCGACGGCACCGTGTTCGGGCCGGGGGAGCAGTACCTCACGCTCGGCACGTTCAGCGAGGACCCGGGGCCGGGGGTCAGCGACTACACCGGCCAGCGGATCTACTACCGCTCGATCCGCGAGCGCGCGACCGACGTGCTCACCGCCCACGACTACATCTGGCGGTGGGACACCGACTGGTTCTGGTGCTCCCGCGCGCTCGGCGTGCAACACCCGGTGGTGCGGCGGCTGTGGCCGCGCCGCTACCGCCGCTCCGACGTCTACCGCCGCATCGTCGCGCTCGACCGCCGCTACGGCTTCTCCCGCCTCGCCCACCGGCTCACCCGCACGCCGCAGGAGGAGCCGGTGATCCAGGACGTCGAGATCCCGGTCGATCGGCTCGCCGAGTTCCTCGACGCGTTCCACCGCGAGATCGGCATCCGCCCGGTGTGGCTGTGCCCGCTGCGGCTGCGCGGCGACCGCACCTGGCCGCTCTACCCGATGAAGCCCGGTGAGCTGTACGTCAACGTCGGGTTCTGGTCGAGCGTGCCGGAGGTGCCCGGCAGGCCCGACGCGCACAACCGCCGGATCGAGGAACTCGTGGCCGAACTGGGCGGCCACAAGTCCCTGTACTCGACGGTGCACTACGACGAAGGTGAGTTCTGGGAGCACTACAACGGGCCCGCCTACCGCGCGCTGAAGCAGCGCTACGACCCGAACGGCAGGCAGCCCGACCTGTATTCGAAGGTCACCGGGTGAAGGGGGAGTCATGCAGGTAGCGCAGCTCATCTCGGACGTCCTCGGGCAGGACGTCCCGGTGCGCGTGGTGGCCTACGACGGCAGCAAGGCGGGGCCCGACGGGTCGGACGTCGCGCTGAAGATCGTCACGCCGCGGGCGTTGGCCCGCCTGGTCACCGCGCCCGGCACGCTCGGGCTCGCCCGCGCCTACGTCACCGGCGAGATCGAGGTCGACGGCGACGTCTACGACGTGCTGGACGCCATGGCCGATCTCACGCTCAACGACATCTCGCGCGCCGACCGGCTGCGGCTCGTCCGCACGCTGTTCCCGCTGTGGCTGCGCCACCGCCAGCCGATCCCGGAGCTCGAGTACCGCCCGCGCGGCCGGCTGCACTCGAAGCGGCGCGACAGCAAGGCGATCTCGCACCACTACGACGTGTCCAACCGCTTCTACGAGTGGGTGCTCGGCCCGTCGATGGCCTACACCTGCGCGGTCTACCCCACGAAGGACGCCACCCTCGAGGAGGCGCAGACCGCCAAGCACGAGCTCGTGGCGCAGAAGCTCGCGCTGCGGCCGGGCATGCGGCTGCTCGACGTCGGCTGCGGGTGGGGCGGGATGGTCATGCACGCCGCCGCCGAGCACGGGGTCAAGGCGCTGGGCGTCACGCTCTCGCGCAACCAGGCCGAGTGGGCGCAGGCCGAGATCGAGCGGCGGGGCCTGTCCCACCTCGCCGAGGTGCGCCACCTCGACTACCGTGACGCGCCGGACGAGCACTTCGACGCGATCAGCTCGATCGGGCTCACCGAGCACATCGGCAAGGACAACCTGCCCGGCTACTTCGCCGCGCTGCACCGGCGGCTCAAGCCGGAGGGCAGGCTGCTCAACCACAGCATCACGCAGCCCTACACGCCGCGTAAGCGCAAGACCGACCCGTTCATCACCCGGTACGTGTTCCCGGACGGCCAGCTGGAGCCGGTCGGCCACATCATCTCGGTGATGAACGACGCCGGGTTCGAGATCCGGCACGAGGAGAACCTGCGCGAGCACTACGCGCGCACCCTCGCCGCCTGGTGCGACAACCTCGAGGAGCACTGGACCGAGGCCGTCGCCGAGGTCGGGCTCGGGCGGGCGCGGGTGTGGCGGTTGTACATGGCGGCGAGCCGGCTCGGCTTCGAGCGGGACAACATCCAGCTGCACCAGGTGCTCGGCGTGAAGCTCGGTGACCGGGGCCGGTCCGGGTTCCCGCTGCGCGGCTGGTCGTGACCGACCGCTCCTGAACGGCCACGACCGGTCCGGGAGAATGGCGGCGTGGTCGACCGCCTCTCGCCGCTCGACGCGTCGTTCCTCTTCGCCGAGCACCGCACCGCGGCGATGCACGTCGGCGCGGTGATGACGTTCGCCCAGCCCGAGGACGGCCCGTTCGACCCGGAGGCGTTCACCGAGCTGATCGGCCGCAGGCTTGCGCTCGTCCCCCGGTACCGGCAGAAGGTGCGCGAGGTGCCGGGCGGGCTGGGGCTGCCGGTGTGGGTCGACGACCCGGACTTCGACCTGCGCTACCACGTGCGGCGCTCCGCGCTGCCCGCCCCCGGCACCGAGCAGGAGCTGCTCGAGCTCGTCGGGCGGCTGCTCGCGCGGCAGCTGGACCGGTCGCGCCCGCTGTGGGAGGTCTACCTCGTCGAGGGGTTCGCCGACGGCCGGTTCGCGGTGGTCACGAAGACCCACCACGCGATGGTCGACGGCCTCGCCTCCATGGACATCGGCGCCGCCCTGCTCGACCTCACGCCGCAGCCTCGACAGACCCCGGACGACCACTGGGAGCCGGCGCCCGAGCCGTCCGGGCTGCAGCTCGCCGCGTCCGCCGCCGCGCAGGCGCTGCGCAGGCCGCGGGGCGTGCTCGACCTCGCGGGGCGGGCGCTCACCGACGTCCGCGAGGCCGTGGCGACGGTCGGCCGCACCGTCGAGGGCGTGCTCGCGGCGGGCCGCAGCGCGGCGGCCGTCCGGCCCGTGCAGCCGCTCAACGCCGCCACCGGCCAGCAGCGCCGCTACGGCATGTGCCGCACGGAGCTCGCCGACCACCGGGCCGTCCGCAAGGCGCACGGCGGCACCGTCAACGACGTCGTGCTGGCCGTGGTCGCCGGGGCGCTGCGCCACTGGTTGATCAGCCGGGGCGAGCCGCTCACCTCCGAGACGTCGGTGCGTGCGATGGTGCCGGTCAGCGTGCGGGCCCGCTCCCGGGGGCCGGCCGCTGCGGGCAACAGCATCTCGGCCTACCTGGTGGACCTGCCGGTCACCGAGGAGGACCCGCTGCGCCGGCTCGCCGTGGTGCGCGAGGCCATGGAGGTGCACAAGCGCAGCGGGCAGGCGATCGGGGCGTCCGCGCTGATGAAGCTCGTCGGGCTCGCCCCGCCGATCGTGCACAGCCTGGGCGCGCGCCTGGCGAGCCAGTACTCGAGCAACTTCTACAACGTGCTGGTCACCAACGTGCCCGGCCCGCCGCGCCCGCTGTACGCGCTGGGCGCGCGGATGCTCGACATGTATCCGGTGGTGCCGCTCGCGGGTGGTCAGGCCGTCGCGATCGGGATCACCTCCTACGCGGGCGGCGTGCACTACGGCCTCACCGCCGACCGCGACGCCGTCCCGGACGTCGACGTCCTCGCCGGCGCCGTCACCGAGTCGCTGGCCGAGCTCGTCGCCCTCTCGTAGTCACCTTCCCCCGATCGGGGGCGCTCTGGAGGGAACCCCGCCGTCCGTTCGGCGCAGCGGCACGGCATCCTGCCCCAGTGGACATCGAGGTTCGGCCGCTGGAGGCGGCCGAAGTGGACGCGGCGGACGCCGTCTTCCGCGACGCGTTCTCCACGGTTCTCGGTCCCGGCGCGCACCGGGACACCGAGCTCGTGCGCACCCGGTTCCGGGCGACCCACACCGCCGCGCTCGGGGCGTTCGTGGAGGGAGAGGTGGCGGGCTCGACGCTCGTCACGCGATGGGGCAGCGTCGCGTACTTCGGGCCGCTGTCGGTGGCCCCGAAGCTGTGGGGCCAGGGCATCGGCACGCGCCTCGTCGCTGCCGCCGTCGACGTGCTCGACGGGTGGGGCGCCGGCCACCAGGGCCTGTTCACGTTCGCGCAGAGCCAGCAGCACCACGGCTTCTACCAGCGGTTCGGCTTCTGGCCCCGGTTCCTCACCGCGATCATGTCCCGGCCGCTCACCGGCGCGGAGCCGCAGCTGGGGTGGCGCATGTCGGTGGTGCCGCCCGCCGAGCGGGCCGCCCTGGTCGACGCGTGCGCCGACGTCACCGACGCGATCCACCCCGGCCTCGACGTGCGCGGCGAGATCGCTTCGGTGCTCGACCAGAACCTCGGTGACGTGGTGCTGATCGGCGAGCCGGACGCGCCGCGCGGCTTCGCCGTGTGTCACGCGGGCCCCGGCACCGAGGCGGGCAGCGGGGTGGCGTACGTGAAGTTCGCCGCCGTCCGGCCGGGGCCGGGGGTGGCGCAGGCGTTCGACTCGCTGGTGGCGGCGTGCCAGGGGTTCGCCGCGGACGCGGGCGCCGCGCGGCTCACGCTCGGGGTGAACACCGCCCGCCACGAGGCGTACCGGCAGCTGCTCGCGGCGGGCTTCCGCACCGACAGCCCGGGCGTCACGATGCACCGCCCCAACGAGCCCGGCTACGACCGGGAGGACGTGCGGCTGCTCGACGACTGGCGCTGATCCGACGAACGGCGCGCTCGTCGGACGGGTACCGACGAACGGCGCGTTGGTCGGAACGGGTCAGGCCGCGCGCAGGGCCGCCCGGGCGGCCGCGACCGCCTGCGCGGCGTAGCCGCCGCCGAACAGCACCACGTGCACCAGCAGGGGGAACAGCTGGTGCAGCGGCACGCGGTCGCGCCAGCCCGCGGCGAGCGGCGCGGCCTCGTCGTAGGCGGCGAGCACGGCGTCGAGGTGCGGGCAGCCGAACAGGGCGAGCATCGCGAGGTCGGTCTCCCGGTGCCCGCCGTGCGCGGCCGGGTCGATGAGCACGGCGCCGTCCGGCGACCACAGCACGTTGCCCGACCACAGGTCGCCGTGCAGCCGGGCCGGGGGCTCCGCGGGCCCGGCGAGGTCGGGCAGGCGATCGGCCACCGCCTCGATCTGGCGCGCCGCGTCGGCGGTGAGGGTGCCCGCGTCGCGGGCGGTGCGCAGGTAGGGCAGCACCCGGTCCGCCGCGTACCACTCCGGCCAGCTCGGCGCGGGCGCGTTGCGCATGGGCGCGGCGCCGATGCGCGCGTCGGTCGGCCCGCCCGGCGGCGGGGCGCCGAACGCGGGCGCGCCCGCCGCGTGCATCGCGGCGAGCCGGCGGCCCAGCTCCTCGGCGGCCCGCCGGTCGGGGGAGCCCGCGGCCACGTACTCGGTGACCAGGCGCCCGCCGTCGACCTCGAGCACCTCGGGGACCGGCGGTCCGCCCTCGACCCGCAGCCAGCGCAGCCCGGCGGCCTCGGCCGCCACGGCCTTCGGGTCGCCGTCCTTCACCAGGACCGTGCGCCCGTCGGCGAGCCGGACCCGGGCGGCGCCGCCGCCGAGCGGCACGCGGTCGCGGACCGGGCTGCCGAGGACCCTCACGCGTTCTCCCGCACCCACTCGATCAACCCCGGCATGGCCGCCTCGATCATCTTCAGGACGGTGGTGAAGCCGTCGTCCCCGCCGTAGTACGGGTCGGGCACCTCGGCGCCGGGCGGGGAGTCCGGGTCGAACGAGCGCAGCAGCCGAACCCGGTCCGGCTCGGGCACGAGCGAGCGAAGCGTCCGCTCGTGCGAGCGGTCGAGGGCGACGATCAGGTCCGCGCCGAGCTGCTCGGCGTCCACCTGCCGCGCGACGTGGTCGGTGGGGTAGCCGGCCGCCTCGAGCACCGCCGCCGCGCGCGGGTCGGCGGGCTCCCCGATGTGCCAGCTGCCGGTGCCCGCGCTGGAGACGCGCACGGCGTCGGCGAGCCCGGCCCGCTCCAGCTCGTGGCGGAACACCTTCTCCGCGATCGGGGACCGGCAGATGTTGCCGGTGCAGACGAAGACGACGTGCAGGCGCTCGTTGCGGTCGGTCACCCCTGCAGTCTCCCCGTCCGGCTCGAACGCCTTCACACACCCCGGGACGGCTTCGAAAAACCGGTGCCGCCCCCGCCGTAGGCTTCCGGCATGGATCTTGCGTCCTTGCGGCATCACGGGGACGTCGATGCCGGGCCCGGTCTGCTCGACTTCGCCGTGAACGTCCAGGGGAGCGGGCCGCCGCCGTGGCTGCGGGACCGGCTCGTCGTCGCGCTGGACGGGATCGGCCGCTACCCGTCGGCCGAGCACGACCTGCAGGCGCGCGAGGCGGTGGCGGCGCGGCACGGGCGCAGGCCGGAGGAGGTGCTCGTCCTCGCCGGGAGCGCCGAGGGGTTCGCGCTGTTGCCTGCGCTGCGGCCGCGGCTCGCCGCCGTCGTGCACCCGGGGTTCACCGAGCCGGAGGTGGCGCTGCGCTCGGCCGGGGTCGAGGTCGTCCACGTGCTCACCGACGAGGCCGACGGCCACCGGCTGCACCCCGACGCGGTGCCCGCCGAGGCCGACCTCGTCGTGATCGGCAACCCGACCAACCCGACGGGCGTGCTGCACCCGGCCGCCGACGTGCGCGCGCTCGCGGCGCCGGGGCGCGTGCTGCTGGTCGACGAGGCGTTCGCCGACGCGATCCCGGGTGAGGCGGAGTCGCTGGCCGGCGCGGCCGACGTGCCGGGACTGCTGGTGTTCCGCAGCCTCACCAAGACCTGGGCGCTCGCCGGCCTGCGCGCCGGCTACGCGCTGGGCGACCCCGAGCTGCTCGCCCGGCTGGCCGCCCCGCGGCCGCCGTGGCCGGTCTCGACGCTCGCGCTGGAGGCCGTGATCGGCTGCTCGATGCCGTCGGCGGTCGAGGAGGCCCACAAGGCGGCCGAGCGGCTCGCCTCGGCGCGGGCCGAGCAGGCGCAGCGGCTCGCCGAGCTCCCGGGCGTCACCGTACTGCCCGGCACCGCGCCCTACCTGCTGCTGCGGCTGCCGGACGGCCAGGGCGAGCGGATCCGCACCGCGCTGCGCGCGGCCGGGATCGCGGTGCGCCGCGGCGACACCTTCCCCGGGCTGGGGCCCGACCACATCCGGGTCGCCGTGCGCCCCGCGACGCAGGTGAACCGGCTGGTGGAGGCGCTGGCGGAGACGCTCGAGGCGGTGGCGGCGTGACCGCGACCGTCGGCGAGGTCATCGCGGCGCTCGAGGCCGCCTACCCGCCCGCGCTCGCCGCCGACTGGGACGCCGTCGGGCTGGTGTGCGGCGACCCGGCCGAGCCGGTCGAGTCCGTGCTGGTGGCCGTGGACCCGGTGCCGGAGACCGTCGACGAGGCGATCGGGCGCCACCAGATGCTGGTCACCCACCACCCGCTGCTGCTGCGCGGTGTGCACGGGGTGGGCGCCGACACCCCGAAGGGCGCGCTGCTGCACCGGCTCATCCGCGGCGGCACGGCGCTCTTCACCGCGCACACGAACGCCGACTCGGCCGACCCCGGCGTCTCCGACGCGCTCGCCGCGGCGATCGGGCTGGAGGTCAGCGGACCGCTCGTCCCCGAGCCAGCCGAGCCGCTCGACAAGATCGTCACGTTCATCCCGACCGGCCCGGTCATCACGGCCGTGCACGAGGCGCTGTCGGCGGCGGGCGCGGGCCGGATCGGCGACTACAGCCACTGCTCGTTCGCCACCGCGGGGACCGGCCAGTTCAAGCCGCTCGAGGGCGCCAACCCGACCATCGGGTCGGTCGGGAAGCTCGAGCGGGTCGCCGAGACGAAGCTCGAGATGGTGCTGCCCCGCTCCCGCCGGGAGGCGGTCGTCGCCGCGCTGCGGGCCAGCCACCCCTACGAGGAGCCCGCGTTCGACGTGTTCGAGCTCGCCGAACTCGCCTCCTCCCGCGGGCTGGGCCGCATCGGCACGCTGCCCGAGCCCGAGCCGCTGTCGGCGTTCGCCGCCCGGGTGCGCGCCGCGCTCCCCGAGACGGCGTGGGGCGTGCGCGCCGCCGGTGACCCGGACCGGCCGATCCGGTCGGTGGCGGTCTGCGGCGGGGCGGGCGACTCCGCCCTCGGCGCGGCCACCGCTGCGGGGGTCGACGCCTACGTCACGGCCGACCTGCGCCACCACCCCGCCTCCGAGCACCTGCTCGCCGGCACGGTGGGGCGCCCGACGCCGGCGCTCGTGGACGTGGCGCACTGGGCGTCGGAGTGGCCGTGGTGCGCGCAGGCGGCCGACGTCGTGCGCGCCGCGCTGGGGGACCGGGTGCGGGTCGAGGTGTCGACCCGGCGCACCGACCCGTGGAGCGTCGGCTTCGCCGGCTGAGGCGCACCGCGGCCGCCCCGGTCACCGCTCGGCGGGGGAACCGGCGGGGCGGCCGGCCCGTCCGGCGTCGACGTTGGTGACCATGGTCCGCAGCACGCCGGGTAGCTCGGCCACGGTGCGCTCGGGCAGGCCGGCCACGGTCTCCTCGGCCAGGTCGCACCACAGCCGCTTGAGCTGCTCGCACAGCGCCCTGCCGCGATCGGTGAGCTCGACGACGCTGGCGCGCTTGTCGGAGGGCACCGGCGTGCGCCGGACGTGCCCGGACGCCTCGAGCTTGCGGATCATGAGCGTGACGCTGGGCGGTTCGACCGCGAGCGCGTCGCTGAGCTGGGCCTGGATCATCGGGCCGTTCTTCGCCAGCACGAGCAGGAGCGCCTCCTGGCCCGGGTGCAGGCCGAGCGGGGCGAGCAGCGTCGCGGCCCGCGCCCGGTGGCGCAGGGTCAGCAGGCGGATGGCCTGGTTGAGGGCGTCGGCCTGCTCGAAGTCCACGGGTCCTCCTTGACACGGTTAGTTATGCGCCTAACTATTAGGTGCATAACTAACTCTAGCCGACGTCAGGAGCGGACCATGACCGTGAAGGTCGCCGTCGTCTACTACAGCGCGACGGGCGCCGTGCACGCGCTCGCGCAGGCCGTCGCCGAGGGGGCCGCATCGGCCGGGGCCGAGGTCCGGCTGCGGCGGGTCGCCGACCTGGCCCCCGATGGCGATGTCGACGACAACCCGGCCGCCGTGGCCTCGGTCGAGGACCTCGCGTGGGCCGACGCCATCGCGTTCGGGACGCCGACGCGGTTCGGTTCGCCCGCCGCGGAGCTCAAGCGGTTCATCGACCAGACCGGCGAGCTGTGGCGGAACGACGGGCTGGCCGACAAGCCGGTCACCGCCTTCACCTCGGCGTACAACCGGCACGGCGGCAGCGAGGCCACGATCCTGTCGCTGGCCAACGTCTTCTACCACTGGGGCGCGCTGATCGTCCCTCCCGGGTTCACCGATCGGACCGTGTACGCCGCGGGCGGCAACCCGTACGGCACCGCGGCGTGACCGGCCCGTCCGGCGACGGTTCGAACGTCGCGGCGCTGGATGCGGCCAGGTACCAGGGGCGGCGGCTGGCCGAGATCGCCTTCCGGCTGCTGGGCGACCGCGTCGCCGCCGAGGCCGCGGCGTCATGACCAGCCCGACGCGCAGCGGGTCCCGACCGCACACCGCTCCCGCCTGGTTGGTCCTGTCGCTGGTGTGCGCCTGCCAGTTCATGGTGATCCTCGACGCGTCGATCGTGAACGTCGCGCTGCCGTCGATCCGCGCCGACCTCGGGTTCACCCCGACCGGCCTCGCCTGGGTGGTGAACGGCTACCTGCTCACCTTCGCCGGCTTCATGCTGCTCGGAGGGCGCGCCGCCGACCTGTTCGGCCCGCGTCGGACGCTGGTCGTCGGGCTTGTGGTCTTCTCGGCGTCGAGCCTGGTCTGCGGCGTGTGCTCCGCCGCGGAGGTCCTGGTGGCGGCGCGCATCATCCAGGGCGTGGGGGCCGCCGTGCTCGGCCCGTCGACGCTGGCCGTCATCAACACCGGGTTCGCCGAACCGCACGCGCGTGCGCGGGCGTTCGGGGCGTGGTCCGCCTCGGGCGGTGTCGGCGGGATGGCCGGCGCGCTCGCGGGCGGCGCCCTCACGACCGGTCTGTCGTGGCGGTGGGTGTTCCTCGTCAACGTGCCGATCGGGGTGGTGCTCGTCGTGGTGGCCGCGCTCGCGCTGCGCGGCGCGCGCGGCGGCGGACGGGAGCCGCTCGACCACCTCGGCGCCGTCACCGGGACCGCCGGGCTCGCCGTGCTGATCTACGGGGTCATGGGGAGCGTCGACCACGGCTGGACGTCCCCGCTGGTCGTCGGTTCGGTCGTCGTCGGTTCGCTGCTGCTCGTCGCCTTCGTCGCGGTGGAGGCGCGCTTCGCCGGCCGGCCGATGATGCCGCTGAGGCTGTTCAGGATCCGGAGCGTGGCCGTCGGCAATGCGATGCTGCTGCTGTTCGGCGCCGTCGCCATCGCGATGTGGTACTTCACGTCGCTGCTGCTGCAGAACGTGTTCGGGTGGAGCGCGCTCGAGGCCGGACTGGGGCAGACGCCCGCGGCGGTGGCCTTCGTCGTGGTCGCGCGGGTGGCGGCCGCCCTGCTTCCGCGCACCGGGGTGCGCAACCTGGTGGTGGCCGGCTGCGGGAGCCTCGTGGCGGGCTTCGGCTGGCTCGCCCAGGCTGACGTCGGTACCGGCTACGCCGCCGGGGTGCTCGGACCGACGTTGCTCATCGCCGTCGGCATCGGGCTGACCTTCCCCACCCTCGTGGCCGCGGCCACCGCCGGCGTGCCCGAGGGCGACGCGGGGATCACCGGCGGCGTGGCCAGCGCCGCGAGCCAGGCGGGTGGCTCGGTGGGCCTGGCCGTGCTGGCGACCGTCGCCGGCGGCGGGGCGGAGGCCGCAACCGTGGCCGCGGGCTACGACCGGGTGTTCCTGGTGGCGGCCGGGTTGGGCGTGGCCATCGCGGCGCTCTGCCTCGTGGTGCCGCGGGCCCAGGCGGGGGAGCCGCGCAGCGTCGCAGGCTGAGCCCGGCTGCAGGGAGCCGGATCGGCACAACCGCCTCCGCTGCGCCACGATGGGGCTGCGACGAGCATCGGGAGGAGCCGCGCAGTGGTCGACGTCGTGGTCGCTGACCCGGCCCGCCGGGCCGAGATCCGGGGCCTGCTGCGCGCCGCCTACGCCGGCTACGCCGCGGTGGTCCCGGCCGCGGTGTTCCCGGTCTACCTGGCCGACGTGCTCGACATCGAGGCCGACGGGGCCACCAACCTCGTCGCGCTGGACGGCGACGCTCTCGTCGGCACCGCTCGGGTGCACCTGGACGTGGGCGGCCCCGGGCTGCCCGCCGGGGCCGCCTACGTCCGCGGCGTGGCCGTCCGGCCCGGTCACGAGGGAGGGGGTATCGCCCGTGCCCTCATGGCCAGCTGCGCGGACCGGGCCCGGCTCGCCGGTGCCACAAGCCTCTTGCTGCACACGACCTCGTTCATGGCCCGGGCCGTCCGGCTGTACGAGGGGCTCGGCTATCGCCGGGACCCGGCGTACGACACCGACTCCGTCGAGTACTACGGGCTGGCGGTGGAACCGCGGCTGCACGCGCTCGCCTACCGGCTCGACCTCGCGTAGGACGCGCGGCGGGAACGAGGGGTGGGCGGCCCTGGGCCGCGCGGCGGAGAGCGGTAGCGTCGTGGTCTGCATTCATCCGGAAGGACCTGCCTCGTGAAAGCCGACCCCGCCGTCCAGCGCCGGCTGCTCGACCTGGCCGAGGTCGACGCCGAGCTGTCGCGCCTGGCGCACCGCCGCCGCAACCTGCCCGAGCACGCCGAGCTCACCGCTGCCGAGGCCGCCGTGCGGGAGGCCAAGGACAAGCTGGTGGAGGTCGAGACGACCGCGGGTGACCTCGACCGGGACATCCGCCGCATCGAGCGCGACGTGGAGAACGTCCGCGCCCGCACGGAGCGGGACAACAAGCTGCTCGCGGGCGCCGGGATCGGCGCGAAGCAGGCTGCCGACCTGCAGCACGAGCTGGAGACCCTGGCCCGTCGGCAGGCCGTGCTGGAGGACGAGCAGCTGGAGCTCATGGAGCGGCGCGAGGCGGTCGGGGCCGACGTCGAGCACTCCCGCGGCGTGCTGGCCTCCGCCGAGCAGGAGCTCGCCGCCGTGACCGAACGCCGCGACAACGCGCTCGCCGACATCGACGCCGCGGAAGCCGGCCGCCGCCGCGACCGCGAGGAGGTGGCCGCCACGCTTCCCGCCGACGTGCTCGCCGCCTACGAGCGGCGCCGCGAGCAGCGCGGGGTGGGCGCGGCGGCGCTGGTCGCGCGGCGCTGCCAGGCGTGCCGGCTCGAGCTGGACCGCATCGCGCTGGCGGAGCTGAAGGCCGCGCCCGCCGACGAGGTGACGCACTGCCCGGAGTGCGGCGTGATCCTCGTCCGCACGGAGGGTTCGGGGCTGTGACCCGATGAAGGTCATCGTCGAGGCCGACGGCGGCTCGCGCGGCAACCCCGGGCCCGCGGGCTACGGCGCCGTGGTGCTGGACCCCGACACCGACGAGGTCCTCGCCGAGCGGGCCGAGGGGCTCGGCGTCACCACCAACAACGTCGCCGAGTACCGGGGCCTGATCGCCGGCCTGCGCGCCGCCGCGGAGCTCGGCGCCACCGACGTCCAGGTCCGGATGGACTCGAAGCTGGTGGTCGAGCAGATGAGCGGTCGCTGGAAGATCAAGCACCCGGCGATGCAGCCGCTCGCGGCGGAAGCGGCGCAGCTGGTGCGCGAGATCGGCTCGGTGCGGTTCGAGTGGGTGCCGCGGCTGCGCAACTCGCGCGCCGACGCGCTCGCCAACCAGGCCATGGACGCCCAGGCCGCCGAGCCGTGAGCGCCCCCGCCTCGGCCGCGTGGACCGGCCAGACCGGCACCCCGACCCGGATGCTGCTGCTGCGGCACGGGCAGACGGAGCTGTCGGTGCAGCGGCGCTACTCCGGGCACGGCGACCCCGAACTCACCCCGCTCGGGCGGGCGCAGGCGGCCGGCGCGGCAGAGCGCCTGGCGCGCGTGCCGGACATCGCCGCCGTGCTGACCTCGCCGCTGCGGCGGGCCCGGGAGACCGCCGACGAGGTCGCCGGCGCGACCGGCGCGCCGGTGGTCGTGCGGAAACGGCTGATCGAGACCGACTTCGGCGCGTGGGAGGGCCTCACCTTCTCCGAGGCGCGCGCCCGCGACCCCGAGCTGCACGCGCGGTGGCTCGGCTCCGAGGACGTCGCCCCGCCCGGCGGCGAGAGCTTCGCGGCGGTCGGCCGCCGGGTGTCCGAGGAGCTGGCCGAGCTGCTGGCGGAGTACCCGGGCGCGACGCTGGTCGTGGTCTCCCACGTGACGCCCATCAAGATGCTGCTGCGCGCCGCGCTGCAGGGCGGCCCGGGGGTGCTGTACCGGCTGCACCTCGACCTGGCGGCGCTGTCGATCGTCGACTTCTACCCCGACGGCGGCGCGAGCGTGCGCCTGGTCAACGACACGAGCCACCACCCCGACCCGCGAGTCGCGCTCTGAGTGCACGCGAGTCGCGCTCTGGCTGTCGGCGAGTCGCGCTCTGGCTGTCGGCGAGTCGCGGTCCGATCGCCGGCGAGTCGGGGCCTGGGTGTGGGCGAGTCAGGGGGAGCGGCGGTCGCGCCCCGCTCAGCCGCGCCGCCCCACGAAGTGCTCCACCAGCAGGCGCACCCGCTCACCCTGCGCCCCCGCCGGGAGGCGCCCGCTGCGGGTGAGCGTCACGAGCCCGTGCAGCGCGCTCCAGAACAGCTCGGTGCGCAGGTCGAGATCCTCGGTGCCGGTCGCGGCCGCGAGCCCGTCGCGGAGCAGGCCGAACCCCTCGTGCAGGGGTGCCGGGGAGTCCGGGTCGGCGAACGGGTAGTCCGTGGCGAGCTGGAACATCGCCTCGTACAGCGCCGGCCGCTCGGCTGCGAACCGCAGGTACGCCTCGGCGAGCGCCGCCACCGTCGCCGGCCCGTCGGACGCCGCGGCGGCGCTCGCCCGGAGCCGCTGCGCGAGCTCGGTGAAGCCGTCGAGGGCGACGGCGCCGACGATCGCGTCCTTGCCGGCGAAGTGGCTGTAGAGCACGGGCTGGCTGTACTCGATGCGCTCGGCGAGCCTGCGGGTGGTGACGGCGTCCCAGCCGTCCGACTCCGCGATCTCGCGCGCCGCATCGATGATCAGGCGGTGGCGCTCGGCGCGCTGACGCTCCCGCCGACTCGAGGTGCCCACGACGAGGATCCTAGCACCGCTAGACAATCTGTCATTGCTAGCTTAGCGTCGACAGGAGTTCTAGCAGCGCTAGGGAGGCGTCATGTGGGTGCAGCGGGCGGCGCTGGTGGTCGTCGCGATCATCGGCGTGGGGATCATCGGCATCGGGCTCGGGTTCCTGCTGAACCCGGGCGCGCTCGGGGCGGGCTTCGGGGTGCCGGTCCCGGCGGGGGACAACCCGTTCCTCGCCGTGAAGGGGGTGCGCGACATCGGCAGCGGGCTGGTCCTGCTCGCGGTGCTCGCGCTGCGGCGGCCCCGGGTCGTCGGCTGGGTCACGTTGGCGGCGAGCACCATCCCGACCGGTGACGCGCTGATCGTGCTGGCCTACGGCGGGCCGGCGTCGGCGGCCTACGGGGTCCACGGCGCCACGGCCGTCGTGACGATCGCGGCCGCGCTGGCCCTGATCAGCGGGCGAGCCGGGCGGCCCGCCGTTCGAGGTAGCGCCGCCCCCGCGCACTGAGCGCACGGCGGGCGGCCGCGCGGAACTCGACGGCGGCGGCGTCGAGGTCGCCGACCGCTTCCAGCAGGTGGGCGCGCACGGCGGGCAGCTGGGCGTGCTCCGCGAGCGCAGGGTCGACGGCCGCGGCGGTGAGCTGTGCGAGCGCGGCGCGCGGCCCGTGCACCTCGGCGACGGCCTCGATCCGGCCGAGCGTGACCAGCGGCCCGGGGGAGAGGGCCTGCAGGTGGTTGTGGAGGGCGAGGATCTGCGGCCAGTCGGTGTCCTCGGCCCGGGCGGCCGCGTCGTGCACGGCGGCGATCGCGGCCCGCAGCTGGTACGGCCCGACCGGCGCGGTGGCGAGCGCCGCGCGGAGGATCCCCGTGCCCTCGGCGATCGCCGCGGCGTCCCACGCCGTCCGGTCCTGCTCGGCCGGCGGGACGAGGCCGCCGTCCGGCGCGGTGGCGGCGGGGCGGCGCGCCTCGACGAGCAGCATGAGCGCCAGGAGACCCGCGACCTCCCCGTCGGCGGGCAGCAGCGCGCGCAGCCGGCGCGTCAACCGGATCGCCTCGGCGGCGAGCTCGGGGCGGGCCCCTCCCTGGTCGCCCTCGTCGAAGATCCGGTGGAGGACGTCGAGCACAGCCGGGATCCGCGGCCCGCATCGCACACCGGCGAGCCGCCGCTCCGCCTCGCCGATCCGCCGCGCGACGGCGGGCTCCGGCACCAGGAGCAGCCGGGCGATCTCCGCGGTGGTGAGCCCGCCGACCGCCCGCAGCGCGAGCGCCACCTGCGACGACGGCGGGAGCGTGGGGTGGCTGCAGAGCAGGAGGAGCTCGAGGGGGTCCTCGGTCGCCATCACCCCGTGGGTCCCTTCCCGTGGTGTTAGGGGAGCGTCGGCCCCGTGGCGCGCCCGCGTCAACCCGACACGAGCAGGTAGATCCCGACCGCCACGCCGAGCAGCACCACGGCCGCCCGCAGCACGGCCTCCGGTGAGCGGCGGGCGACGCGCGCGCCGACGTAGCCCCCGACGAGCGTGCTGGGGGCGAGCGTCGCGACCGCGAACCAGTCCACGGGCGCGCCGATCGAGAAGTACACGACGGTCACGGTCGCGACCACCAGCGACAGGAACCCCTTGAGGGCGTTGAGCCGCACGAGCGTGTCGTGGGCGAAGAACGAGAGCGTGGCGATGAGGATGACGCCGAGCGCGCCGCCGAAGTACCCGCCGTACACCGCGGCGAGGAACACGGAGGGCAGCAGGGTGGCGAGCCGGTCCGGCGCGCCGGGCGTGGGGGCGACCCAGCGCCGGATCAGCGGCTGCAGCGCGAACACCGCGCTGGCGAGCAGCACCAGCACCGGCACGACCGCGTCGAACACCGCGCTGGGCAGCACCAGCAGCAGGGCGCAGCCGACCGCCGACCCCACGGCCGCCACCAGAGAGGTGAGCAGCACCCGTCGCCCTTGCCCTTTCAGGTCCTTGCGGGCGCCCGCGATGATCCCGAGGTAGCCGGGCCACTGCGCGATCGAGTTCGTGACGTTCGCGGCGAGCGGGGGCAGCCCCACCGCGAGCAGCGACGGGAACACCAGCAGGGAGCCGCCGCCCGCGACGGCGTTCACGGCCCCGGCCACCAGCCCGGCGACCAGCAGGAACGCCAGCGAGCCGGGCGACGCGTCGATCACGGACCCACGGTAGTTGCAGTGCGCATGCAAGCCCCTCGGTGGGCGGTCAGGGTCACGCGTGGCGCGCGCCACCCGTCGCGGCGCAGGATGGGGGCGTGACCGAGGGCGACGACAGCGGCGACAGGGTGTGCTGGCTGGGGATGCTCTGCCCGGAGTGCGGGGCCATGCCCAGCGAGGGCGACGAGCGGTGCTGGCGGTGCGGAGCCGAGCGGCGGCCCGCCGAGGAGCACGACGCAACCTGAGAGCGGGGCGGGGCGTCTTCAGGTAAAAGACCGAGGGAGGTCGCCATGCCCCGCACCCTCCGCCGCGCGCTGACGGTCGCGCTCGCGGTCACCGCCGTCGCGCTGCCCCTCGCGGCGGCCACGGCCCCGTCGCCGGTGCCCGTCGCGGCGTCGGCCTGCTCCACCCCGTGGGGCAGCACCCCCGAGCAGGTGGAGCGGCTGGGCCGCGCCCCGCTCACGGCCGTCCGCACCGGCCGGCACGACTGCTTCGACCGCGTCGTGTTCGACCTCGACGGCACCGCCGCCGGCTACCGCGTCGAGTACGTCGACGAGGTGCGCCAGGACGGCTCCGGCGACGTGATCCCGGTGCCCGGCGGGGCCCGGCTGCAGGTGAGCGTCCACCACCCCGCCTACGACGACGCGGGCGAGCCGACCATCGAGCCCCCGCCCACCGCGGGCGACGAGGTCGCCGACGTGAGCGGCTACGACACGCTGCGCTCCGTCGTCTACGCGAGCAGCTTCGAGGGCAGCACGACGTTCGGCGTCGGCGTGCGGGCCCGGCTGCCGTTCCGGGTGCTCGTCGTCGACGGCTCCCGGCTCGTCGTCGACGTGGCGCACCGCTGGTACTGATCGGCCCCGCGGTAGGCTGGACGTAGCGGACGAGCTGGCCGGGCGGCCGCGGCGACGGGTCCACCGTCGTCGAGGAAAGTCCGGACTCCACAGGGCAGGGTGGTTGCTAACGGCAACCCGGGGTGACCCGCGGGAAAGTGCCACAGAAAACAGACCGCCTCGCGCACACCGCGCGGGGTAAGGGTGAAACGGTGGTGTAAGAGACCACCAGCACCCCGGGTGACCGGGGTGGCTCGGTAAACCCCACCCGGAGCAAGGCCAAAAGGCTCCCGTCCGCGGGAGCTGCGCAGGCGCTTGAGGGTGGCCCGCCCGATGCCTGCGGGTAGGCCGCTAGAGCCCGTCGGTGACGGCGGGCCCAGATGGATGGTCGCCCACCGGTGTCGCCGCAAGGCGCCCGGGGACAGAATCCGGCTTACAGGCCAGCTCGTCCGCCCCGCGTCCCTCGGGCGCACCCGGCCGCCGTGCCACGATCGAGACCGACTCGCCACCGGAGCGTTCCGGGGTCGCCCTCGTCACCGACGTCCGCGCGCCGCATCTGTTGGACGTGGTGGTACTCGACGACGTGGCGTCGGCTCGCGGCGAACAGGGCGTCGACCTCTGCGGCAGCCGAGGAGAACGCGCGCCCTCCTCGCGAAACGCGACGGCGTGCGACGACCAGGAGCGCGACGAAACCGGCCGCCAGGAGCGCGAGGAACCACCCGGCGAGCTGGTCGAGGAAGCTCACCGCGCCACGCTACCGCCGGGCCGACTCCGGGGGCCGGCGCGCCGGGGAAGGCGACCGGGGTCGGCGCCGACGCGTCGCTGCGGCACGCTCGACCGTGACCGGAATGCGGAAGGGGGAGGGAACGTGACCGAGCCGAACACCGACTGCGTGGAGCTCGTCGTGACCGCCGAGGACGCGGAGTGGCTGGCCGGGTGGACCCGCCGGCTCGTCGAGGACCGCCTCGTGGCGTGCGGGCACCACATCACGCCGATCCGCGTCACCTACCGCTGGGACGGGAAGATCTGGGACCACGGCTCGGCGCGGGTCGCGCTGCACACGCGCGCGTCGCTCGTGCCCGAGATCGTCGCCCGCGCCGACCGCGACCACGCCGACGAGGTGCCGTGCGTGATCGCGACGCCGCTCGTCGGCGGGCACCCCGAGTACCTGAAGTGGGTCGTGGCCGAGACGCGCGAGCCGGGCGCCTGACCCCCGCCCGTCGGGTATGACCCGCCTCACCGCCCGTCACAGCGACCGGCGGTGTGTCGTCTGGTGGGCGAAACCCGAGGGAAGGGAACCCCGATGGACCTCGCACTGTGGATCGCGGCCGGGCTGCTGGCCCTCGTCGCCCTGACCGGCGGCATCACCAAGACGTTCGTGCCGAAGGAGAAGCTCGCCGTGCACGAGGGCGCGCGGTGGACGAGGGACGCGAGCGCCGGTTTCGTGCGGACCCTCGGGGTCCTCGAGCTGCTCGCCGCGGTCGGCCTGATCCTGCCCGCCGTGCTCGGGATCGCGCCGGTCATGGTGGCGGTGACGGCCGCCTGCTGGGTGCTGCTCATGGTCGGCGCGATGGTCACCCACGGCCGCCTCGGGCAGTACCGGCTCGTGCTGCTGAACGTGGCCTACCTCGCCCTGGCGGCCTTCGTGGCGTGGGGCCGGTTCGCCGCCGTCCCGTTCACGGCGTGAGGGCGAGCCGACAGCGCAGGTGCAGGAAGGACGGCCGCCGCGTCCGGCCGCGGCTCGCGCATCGCCTCGACGACGAACCCGGCGCGCTCCAGCGCCGGCGTGTGGTGCGAGAGCGGCCGGTCGATGGCGAAGGTCATCGTGAGCCCGTTCGACTCGACGGTGCCCGCCACGCGGTGGTGGGCGAAGTGGTCCTCCGTGCGCTCGGCGGACCGGTTGAGCGGGTGCACGACCGCCGCGCAGAGGATCCCGCCGGGTTCGAGCACGCGGGCCGCTTCGGCGATCGCCGCGGCCGGGTCGTCCATGTCGTGCGGGCTCAGAACGCGACGACCAGGTCGACGGCCCCGTCCGCCAGCGGGATCGCGCCCGCGTCGGCCTCCAGCACGTGGTCGTAGCCGCCGGAGCGGCGGGCGAGCCCGGCGAGGGTCGGTGAGCTGTCGAGTCCGATCACCCGGTGCCCCGCCGCCCGCAGCAGCCTGCCGAGCCGGCCCTCGCCGCAGCCCAGGTCGAGGGTGAGCCGTCCCGGCGCGGGCAGCAGCCGCTGGTAGGCGGGCCAGTTGAGCAGCTCGAAGTGCACGTCCTGGCCGGGCGTGCGCGGGCCCACGCCGCCCACTCGCCCGCGCTGCGCTCCCACGCCTCGACGAGCCGGTCCGCCACCCGCCTCACCGCCCGGTGAACCGGGCCGGGCGCCGCTCCAGGAAGGCGGCCACGCCCTCGGCGGCGTCGGCCGACGCGCGCGCCCCTTCCCGCGCGCGGGCGGTCTCGGCCCACCCGTGCTCGTCGGCGTTCGCGTAGCCTGCCTCGACCGCGCGCAGCGTCTCCCGGACCGCGACCGGCGCCCTGGACGCGATCCGCTCCGCCAGCGCGAGGGCCTCCTCGACGGCCCGGCCGGGCTCGGTCAGGCGGTTCACCAGGCCCAGCTCGTACGCGCGCCGGGCGGGCAGCGGGTCGCCGGTGAGGAGGAGCTCGCGGGCGACGTTGAGCGGCAGCGCCCGCGGCCCGCGGAACAGGCCGCCGCACTCGGCGACCAGGCCCAGCCCGACCTCGGGGAAGGAGAACGTCGCGGTGCGCGAGGCGACGATCATCGTGGCGGACAGCGCGATCTCGAACCCGCCGCCTGCGGCGAACCCCTCGACCGCGGCGATCAGCGGCTTGCGCATCCGGCGGCCGGCGATCCCGTAGGGCCCGCCCCGCTCGGTCGGCTCGCCCGCCCACGCGCGGACGTCGGTTCCCGCGGAGAAGAAGTCCGGCCCGCCGGTCAGGACGGCGACGAGCGCGGCGTCGTCGTCCTCGACCTCGTTGAGCGCGGCGTCCAGCGCCGCGGTCATGGCGGCGTCGAACGCGTTGCGCTTCTCCGGCCGGTCGAGGGTGAGGAGGCGGACGGCGCCCCGCCGGTCCACGCGGACCGTCACGGCGCCGCCCCGGAACGGACGGAAAGCATCGCGGTGGTCCCCCGGGTGAGCGGACCCTCGACGATAGCCGTGAGCCCGGTCGCCGATCGACCGGGCTCGGGTCGTGTCGTGCCGCGGGGTCAGAGGGCGGAACGCATGCCCGCGCCGATCTCCAGCAGCCGGGCGGCGTGCTTGCGGGCGTGGTGGCCGCAGAAGTTCAGCTCGCCACCGGTCTGCAGCGTGACCTGGACGAGGGCCGCCGCGCCGCAGCGGTCGCAACGTTCGGACCGGTTGAGCGGGGCCGGGACGACCGGGCGCCGCTCGCTCGCAGGAGTCGTGGTGCTCATCTCGCTCCCCTTCCGGGTGTCACCACCAAGGGTCCGGGCGGGGAGCCGGTGCGGCTATCCCGCTGGCACTACGACCGATGGGGGCTGACCCCACTTCGCGGGCCCCCGCGACCCGAACGGGCGAACCGGGCGGCGCCGCGGAACCGGGGGAGCCGCAGCGGGCGACCTCCTCCTGCGACCGCACCGCCCGATCCACCCCGTGGAGGACGTCATGCGCCACATCGCCACCTTCTGCGGCCAGTGCAACTGCGGCTGCCCGCAGCTGCACCTCGACGACGCCGCCCCGCCGGAGCGCCGCGTCGTGATCACCGACGACTTCGGTCAGGAGATCCGGATGAGCCTCGAGCAGCTCGCCGCGCTCGTCGCAGACGTGCGGCAGGGCGTGCTCGACGACGTGCTCACCGGCGCCTGACCGCCCGCGACCTGCGGACCAGCGCCGCGAGCGCCCCGGTCACGAGCCCCCACACCGCGTTGGTGACCAGCACCGGGACGATCCCGAGCGGCGTGGCGAGCGGTCCCTGCAGCTCGCCGGTGAGGAGCGGGGACAGGATCGCCGACAGCAGGATCGACGCCGCCCCGTAGACGAGGCCCGCGCACACCAGCGTCAGCACGGGGTGCGCCACGTTCGTCCACCCGACGACGGCGATCCACACGACCGAGATCAGCAGCGTGACGGTGATGGCGACCGCGGGCGCGTCGGAGGTCCCGCCCGGGTCGGTGACGACGCGGATCAGCGGGCGGACCAGCGCCAGCGCGCCGAGGCCGAGCACGAGCGGCCAGTGCAGGTTCTTGAGCGTTTCCACGCCACCGGACGCTAGGAACCGCGCGCGGTGTGCGAATCGGTCCGCGATCGCGACGTCGGGTCGCTTCGGGGCGACACCCGCATACGCTTCGGAGCGATGCCGGGGCCCGGGTCGGGCCCATACGCTGATCGACGTGGCCTCGGCAGACGATCGGGTTCCCCCCGCCGTGGTCGACGCGCTGCTCGGCACCGCGGTGGCGCTCGGAATCGCGCTCGTCATCGCCGCGGCGCAGGGTGGCGGGCGGCCGCCGGACCTCGGGGCGTACCTGTTCGCGGCCGGGTTCGGCGCGCTCATGCTGCTGCGCAGGCGGGCGCCCCGCGCGGTGCTCGTGCTGACCACGCTGGGGCTCTTCGCCTACTACGTCTTCGACTACCCGCCGATCGGCGTCGCCCTCCCGGTGGTCACCGCGCTGTTCTCGGCCGCGGACGCCGGGCGCACGGGGTGGGCGATCGGCACCGGGGTCGTCACGCTGGTGGTCTCGTTCTACTTCCGCGTGGCCGAGGGCGAGTCGCTCGCCGTCCTGATCGGCTACGAGGCGGTGTCGAACATCGCGCTGATCGCCGCGGCGACGGCGCTCGGCTACAGCTTCCGAAGCCGGCGCGAGATCGCGCGGCTGACCGCCGTCCAGCTGGAACGGGAGGCCGAGTGGCGGGTGCAACGCGAGCGCGAACGGATCTCGCGCGACCTGCACGATACGGTCGGCCACACGATGTCGGTGATCTCGTTGCACGCGGGCGTCGCCGCCGAGGCGGTCGAGCCCGGCAGCCCCGCCGCCGAGGCGGTCGAGCGGATCCGGGAGGCCAGCGGTCAGACGCTGCGCGACCTGCGGTCCACGGTGCGGCTGCTGCGGACGCCGGGCGCCGAGCTGGAGGTGCTCTCGCTCTCCGCCGTCGGCGACCTCGTCGACGCGATCCGCGGCGCAGGCCTCGAGGTGAGCACACGGGTCGACGTCGCACCGGGCGCGCTGTCCCCGCAGGTCGACGCCGCGGCGTACCGGATCGTGCAGGAGGCGCTCACGAACGTGGTCAAGCACGCGCACGCCCGGCGGGTGGAGGTGTCGGCCGAGCTGCGCGACGACGTGCTGCAGCTGCGCATCCGCGACGACGGCACGGGGGCCACCGGCGACGGCGACGGCCGCGGTCACGGCCTGGCCGGGATGGCCGAACGGGTCCGCCTGCTCGGCGGGACCCTGCGGACCCGGTCGCAGGACGGGTTCACCGTCGAGGCCCGCATCCCGGCGAGGCCCGCGCCGTGATCAGGGTCGTGCTGGTCGACGACCAGGAGCTCGTCCGCACCGGGCTGCGCACCCTGGCCGAGAAGGACGGCGACATCGAGGTGGTCGGCGAGGCCGCCGACGGGCGCAACGGGCTGGGCGTGGTTCGCCAGCACCGGCCGGACGTCGTCCTCATGGACATCCGGATGCCGGTCATGGACGGGATCGCGGCGACGAAGGCGATCGTGGCGGACCCCGCGCTCGCCGACGTGCGGGTCGTCGTGCTCACGACGTTCGACGAGGACGAGAACGTCATGAACGCGATCCGAGCCGGGGCCGCGGGCTACCTGCTGAAAGACGTCGCCCCGGCGGAACTGAGGGAGGGGATCAGGCGGGTCGCGGCGGGCGATGCGCTGCTGTCGCCCGCGGTCACCGGCACCGTCATGCGGGCGCTCGCCGGGCAGCTGCGCCGCACGACCCGGCCGGAGCTCGTGGCCGGGCTCACCGACCGCGAGCGGGAGGTGCTGCAGCGGGTCGCGCTCGGGGAGTCGAACGCGGAGATCGGCGGAGCGCTGTCCATCAGCCCCGCCACGGCGCGCACCTACGTCAGCAGGCTGCTGACCAAGCTGGGCGCCCGGGACCGGGCGCAGCTCGTGGTGATCGCGTACGAGTCGGGGCTGGCGGCGCCGGGCGCGTGAGTCACGCGCCCGCGACGACCCGGTGCCCGCGCCGGCCGGTGATCAGGTGGTCGAGCCCGAACCGGCCGGAGCCGAGCGCGGCCAGGACCAGGCTGAGCAGCGCGAGCGAGATGACCAGCTCGGGTCCGTTGGCGTCCATGGAGAACAGCGGGCTGGTGTGCACGAAGACCCAGGCGCCGACCATGGTCAGCGCCATCAGCACGCCGACGATCGGCACCCCGAGGCCGAGGATCATCGCGGCGCCGCCGACGTACTCGAACAGGACGACGGCCGGGCCGCTCAGGGTGGGCAGGGGCACCGCGGTCGCGGCCCACATCTCACCGATGCCGGACAGGCTTCCGCCGAGGCCGTGCATCAGCGCCGCGTGGCCGATCATGATGATGCCCAGCCCGACCCGGGCCAGGAGGAGGACGAGGTCCCGTGCGGTCCGGGAGCCGAGGGGGTTCGACGTCGTCATGGTCATCCCGCTTTCTAGCGTTCCCAACAGCTGGTGCGGGGATATGACCGTCGACCTGGCGAGAACTCATCGGTCCGCTGCCGCGGACTAAGCGGCGTCCGGGACGGGGACGAGGCCGGCGGGCACGTCGACGCTGCGCTCGCGGTCGGCGAGCGCCCGACCGGCGGCGGTGATCGCCTGGTGCACCGCGATGCGGGCGTCGAGGAGCGCCGCGGCGGCCCGGCGGGCGCCGGTGTCGGCGGCGCCGATCCGGGCGGCGTCCTCCGCGGCCGCGTTCAAGGCGTCGAGCAGGTGCTGGACCGCGACGTCGATCTGCTGGTTGGCGTGCATCGCGAAGCTGCGGGGCTCCGACGCCGGGGGCTGGTCTCCGTGGTGCCGCATGACACCAGATGCTCCCGGCCCCGGTCCGGCCCGGAACATGGGGTTCACCCCCGATCCACCCCTGGTCATCCCCCGGATCCCACCCGGGGATCAGCGCCGCGGCGCGGGGTGCCGCGAGCGCTCGGTGACGGCGATCGCCGCACCGGCCGCGCACAGCACCGCGGTCCACGTCACCGTGGCGCCGGTCGAGGTGTGGTCGGCGACGACGCCCGCGAGCCACGGGCCCGCGGTCTGCCCGGCCGCGAACAGGGTGGTGAGCGCGGCGATCGTCGCCGTCCAGTCCTGCGCCGGGACGGCGGCGCGGACCCGCGCGGTGACGGCCGCGGGCACCGCCATGAACGTCGCGCCGTAGAGGACGACGGAGGCGAGCACGACCGGCAGCGCCGCGGAGGCCAGCGCGAGCGCCGCGCCCGCGGCGAGGATCCCCAGCAGCGCGGCCAGCGCCGTGCCACCGGGCCAGCTCACGACCGGGCGGCTCCACAGCGCGGGCGCGGCGATCACGGCGAGCCCCATCGCGGTCCAGACGAGCGCCACCTGCGCGGCCGGGGCCGCGTGCTCGGCGAGGTGTGCCGACAGGAACGTGATGTAGGTGATGTAGCCGGTCGCGAAGAGCACGTAGGGCACGGCGACCCGCCACAGCGGGAGCACGTGCGCCCGTCCGCCGGACCGCACAGGCGGGTCTCCGCCGGTGCGCGCCGCCGCCCAGCTCGCCGCCGTCGCGACGGCGGCCGCGGCCGCGAGGCCCACCCAGCCCGCGCGCCAGTCGGAGCCCAGGCCCGGGATCGCCGCGCCGCTGACGGCGATGCCCAGCCCGGCCCCGGCGAAGAAGATCGTGAGCGGAGTGCCGGACGAGGCAGCGGCCGCGAGCCGCGCCGCGATCACCCCGCCCGCGATGAAGACGACCGCCCCGGTCGCCCCCGAGATCGCCCTGATCCCGAGCAGCAGGGCGAAGTCGCTGGTCAGTGCGGTGGCGCCGAGCGAGAGCGCGGTGAGGGCCATGCCGGACCGGAACGCGGTGGCGGTGCCGAGGGCGCGGACGACGGCGGCCGCCGCCATCGCGCCCACCAGGTAGCCGAGCCCGTTGGCGGTGTTCATCGCCCCGGCCTCGGTGAGGCTCCAGCCCAGGTCGTCGCGCATCGCGGGCAGCAGCAGGCCGTAGGCGAACCGGCCGAACCCGAGGGCGGACGCGGTACCCAGCGACAGCAGCAGCGCCCGGGTCACGTGGCCGTCCGGAGGAAGCCCAGGACCGTGCGGGCCAGCGCCACGCGGTGGTCCGACAGGGCGTGGTCGGTGGGGAGGACGTGGTGCTGCAGGCGGACGCCCGCCGCGCGGTAGGCCCCGACGACGGGGTCGTGGTGCACCGCGTGCGGGGTGACCGGGTCGCGGCCCGTGCCGACCAGCAGCACGGGACGCCCGGCCAACCGGGGCGCGAGGCCGCCCAGCCGCCACGCGTCGCCCGCCGCCTCCATCTCGGCCACGAGCGCCTCGCCGCTGGTGCCCCGCAGCGGGAGGAGCTCACCGGCGAACGCCTCGACCCACCCCGCCCGGGCGGCCGGATCTGCCCGGCAGATCGCGGCCGCCGTGCCGAAGTCGAACCCGGCCACCGACACGGTCGCCGTCACCGCCGGGTCCGCCGCCGCGGTCATGAGCGCGACGAACCCCCCGAGGCTGTGGCCGACCAGCGCCACCCGCCCCGGATCCAGCCGGTGCGCGGCTGCCGTGGCGGGGTCGCGCAGCGCGGCCACGACGGCGGCGGCGTCCTCCAGCACGTGGCCCCACGACCACCTCCCGCCCATGCCCCACGAGCCGCGGTAGTGGAAGACCAGCGCGGCGTACCCGGCCCGGCGCAGCACCTGGGCGAGGTCGAAGTTGCGTTCGATGCCGGGGAAGCCGTGCAGCAGCACGACGGTCGGGTGCGGCCCCGGGCCCACGGGCACGTGCAGCACCCCGAGCAGCTGCTCGCCGCCGCTCGGGAAAACCACGGCGCGCGTGTCGGCGGGGAACTCCGGGTCGCCGGGCGGGTCGGTGGCGAGCGGGTCCGTCATGCGTCCTCCCCGAGAGATCGAACCGATCGGTACGGTACCAGGCGGTCGAACCGATCGGTACTATCTTGGGCATGCCGGTCCCCAAGGGTTCGACGATCGACCCCGCCCGCACCCGGGCCGCCATCGTCGAGGCGGCCACGCCGCTGCTGTACGAGCGGGGGCTCGACGGCGTGGGCGTGGCCGAGCTGTGCGCCCGCCTCGGCATCTCGAAGGAGACGCTCTACCGGCACTTCGGCACGAAGGACGGGCTCGTCGAGGCCGTGCTGGAACGGCGCAGCGAGCGGGTGCACGCCTGGATGGCGGCGGCCGTCGAGGCGGCCGGGCCCGACCCGGCCGACCAGCTCGCCGCCGTGTTCGACGCGCTCGGCCGCTGGTACGCCGAGCCGGGGTTCCGCGGCTGCGCGATGGTGAACGCCGCGGCCCAGCACCACGTCGACGCCGTGCGCGCCCGCACCGAGCGGCACCTCGCGCGCTACCTCGACCTGTTCACCGGCATCGCCGCCCGCGCCCGCGCCGCCGACCCCGACGCGCTGGGCCGGCAGCTGCTGGTGCTGGTCGAGGGCGCCACGGTGGTGGCCGCCCACCACGGCGTCGCGGGGACGGCGGAGCAGGCCCGCGCCGCCGCCCTCACGCTGCTGGCGGCCGCGCGCTCCGGGACCTGATCGGGTCGGCGGTCAGGCACAGGTCAGATTCCACACCCGGTCCACCCGGTCGTTCCCGGCGGCGCCGAAGTACATGATCTTCTGCCCGGGGCGCAGCGTGGCGACGAGCTGCTTCGAGCCGGTCCCCTTCAGGTTCCAGAGCTCGACGGTGTAGTCGGACTGGTTGTTCGCCGACGACCAGTGGCCGCCCTGGACGTCGACCGGCACGCAGGAGCGGAGGGTGCCGTTGTCGATCCAGAGGGAAAGCGGGTGGGGCTCGAGTTCGATGTCGCGGTACAGGCAGAGGTGGCCGCGGTTGCAGGTCGCTTCGGCCGCGGCGCTGCCGGCCAGAGCGAGCATGGCGATCGAGAGGGCGGCGAGAACAGCGAGAACGCGTTTCATGGACGTCCAGATCCTCCTGACGGCGCGAACGCCGATCCGATTCCCGTCGCGAACCGGGATCGCGCGGCACGAGCCCGCCAAGTGATCTTCGGAACGCACGTGGATGGTCGACGAGCGGCGCGTCCGGCGAAAGACGCGAACCGGACGCGGTGCGCGTGGATCTCGCCATCCGCGGGGCGGACGTGGCGTGGCGGCCCTGCCCCGCGGGGTGGTGCACTCGCCCCGTGACGCTGCGCGAACGAACGGAGTCCTGCATGCAGCTCGAGGGCCAGACGGTGGTCGTCACGGGGGCGGCCGGGGACATCGGCGCACGCTTCGTCCGCTCCCTCGCCGCGGCCGGGGCGGACGTGATCGCAGCCGACGTCCCGGCCGAGGCCGAGGCCGGCGCCGCGCTCGCCCGGGAGACGGGCTGCGCCTTCGTCCCCACCGACGTGACCAGCGACGACGACTGGGCCGCCGTGGTGGCGCGGGCGAACGGCCGGGTGGACGCGCTGGTCAACAACGCCGCGATCTACCGGGCGCTCGGGGCGAAGCGCCCGCTCACCGACCTCGCGTGCGAGGACTGGGACACCGTCCTGCGGGTCAACGTGCGGGGCACGTGGCAGGGGATCAAGGCGGTCGTGCCCGCGATGCGCGCGGCCGGCGGCGGGCGGATCGTCAACATCTCCTCGTCCACCGCGCGCATGGGCGTGCCGGGGTTCGCCCACTACGTGGCCTCGAAGGCCGCGGTCGAGGGCTTGACCCGTGCGGCGGCGCGCGAGCTGGGGCCCGACCGCATCACCGTGAACGCCGTGGCGCCCGGGCTGGTCAGCGACGCGGCCACCCGCGCGCTCAACGACGACGCCTACATCGCCGCCGCCGCGGGCGGGCGGGCGCTGGCGCGGGAGATGGTGCCCGACGACCTGGTCGGGGCCGTGCTGTTCCTCGTCTCCGACGCGGCGGGCTTCATGACCGGCCAGACCGTCGTCGTCGACGGGGGAGTGGTGTTCGCCTGACGGAGCGGGTGGGATCGGGGGTGTGACGAGCCCCGGGACCCGGAGGAGGGACATGGCAGCGCAGCCGGTCGTACGGAAGTTCGTGCAGGTCGAAGAGCAGGTGCACGAGGAGTCGGGGCGGACGGTCTCACCACCGCTGACCCGCGTGGTGGCGGGCGCGGTCGCACCGAACCCGCTCGCGGGCGCGCCCGCGACGGCGGACATCGCGCCGCTGGTCGAGCTGTCGGAGGCCCTCGGCGAGCAGCTCACGAGGCGGGCGCTCGAGCGGATCGGCGACCCGGCGGGCATCCGCGCCTACGGCAAGGCGGCGCTCATCGGGACGGCGGGAGACCCGGAGCACGGGGCCGCGCTGATCCACCCGCGGCTGGGCATGGCCATGCGCGCCACCCTGCGCCGCGGGAAGGTCCTGATCCCCGGCAACGCGAAGATCGGCGTGGCGGGCACGCCGATCGACCTCGTCTTCGGGCCGCTCGACGAGGCGTGGGACCTCGATGCGATGGACACGCTCACGGTCACGGTCGCCGACTCCCCACGCCCCGAGGAGCTCCTGCTGCTCGTGGGCTACACGACCGGGCCGCGGCCGAACGCCCGCTCGAAAGGGCCCACCCAGGCCGAGGTGGACGCCCTCATCGAGTCGTTCGGCTGACCGGCCTACCGGCGGGCCGCCTGCGCCCCGGTGGACACGGCGGTGTAGCTGCGGACGATCTCCTCCAGCTCGGCGGGGTCGATCACGTCGTCGAGCCGGTCGAAGCCGTCCGGGGCGCGCCGCTCCACCTCGTCGATCACCATCTCCGGGCCGCCGACCCGGTTGCGCAGGACGATCTCCCGGGTGGCGGGCAGCCGCTCCTCCTCGTAGGCCGCCAGCGCGGCCTCCGGGTCGGCCCCCGACGACAGGTGGCGGGCCAACGACACGGCGTCGAGCACGGCCTGGCCCGCGCCGTTGGAGCCCATCGGGAACATCGCGTGCGCCGCGTCGCCGAGGAGGGTGACGCGGCCGTGGCTCCACCGGGGCAGGGGGTCGCGGTCGACCATCGGGTACTCGTAGAACACCGGCGTCGCCTCGACCAGGCCCTCCAGGTCGATGTGCGGCACGGCGAAGCGCCCGAGGTGCGGGGCGAGCTCGGCCGGGTCGCCCGGGCGCGACCAGTCCTCCCGGCGCGGCGGGGCGTCGCCCGGTTCGCCGGTGCGGATGCAGACGGCCCAGTTCGTGAGCACGGTGTCGGGCGAGCTGCCCCGGCCGATCGGGTAGAGCACCAGCTTGGCGGCGGTGCCGCCGGCGATGATCATCGAGCGGCCGGTGAGGAACGGCGGCCAGTCGGTGGCCCCCCGCCACATCATGACGCCGTTCCAGCGCGGCGGGCCCTCGTCCGGGTAGAACGTGGCGCGCACCGCCGAGTGGATGCCGTCGGCGCCGAGCAGCACGTCGCCCTCGCGCTCGCCGAGCGGCTCCCCGGACGGCCCGGCGAACCGCACCCGGACGCCGCGGTCGTCCTGGCCGAACCCGACGAACCGGTGCCCGGTGTGCACCGCGTCCGGGCCGAGGCGCTCCCGGACCGCCCGCAGCAGCACCCCCTGCAGCCGGCCGCGGTGCACCGAGAACTGCGGGACGTCGAACCCCGCGGCGAGGCCGCACGGCCTGCGCATGATCACCTGGCCGAGCCGGTGGCAGTAGAACAGCTCCTCGGTCCGGATCGCGACCTCGTCGAGCCGCTCCAGCAGGCCCAGCCGGGCGAGCGGCCCGACGGCGTGGGGCAGGCAGTTGATCCCGACCCCCAGCTCGCGGATCTCGGTGCTCCGTTCGAAGATCTCGCACTCGATCCCGGCATCGTGCAGGAACAGGGCGGTGGTGAGCCCCCCGATGCCGGCCCCCGCGATCAGCACCTTCACCCGAAGAGACGCTAGCGCGACGGTCCGATCGGCGGAACCCGCCGGGACCGCCGAAAAACCGACGAACGCCCCGCGTGACCTGGCCGGATATCGGCGATGCCGCCGTGCTCTACCGCCGGGTGGAGCGCGTGGGACGGCGGGCGCGGCGCCGTCCCCGCTTCGCGGGCCCGCGCACCCCGCCCTCCCAGTGCGCCGGGCGCGGCAGCCCCACCGGGAGCCGCGTGGCGGCGTCGCCCCGGGCCGCCGTGAGCTGCGGGCCGGTGAGGAAGAGCGCGTCGCGCAGGTCGGCGCCCGCGAGGTCGGCCCCGCGCAGGTCCGCGCCCAGCAGGTCGGCCTCACGCAGGTCCGCGCCGCGCAGGTCGGCGCCGACGAGCAGCGCGCCGCGGAAGCTCGCCCGGCGCAGGTCGGCGCCCCGCAGCCGGGCGCCCAGGAGCTGGGCCCCGCGCCGGTCCGGGCCCCGGCCCGGCGTCCTCGCGAGGTCGCTCACCCGCCCCAGCAGGTCGGCCACCGCCCGCCGGTGCGGCTCCACGTCCAGCGCGGCGAGCTCGTCGGGGGTGCCCGCGGCCAGCCGGTCGGTCTCGGCGAGGGCGGCGTCGAGGTCCGCGGCGAACGGGGCGGCCGCGGGGAGCGCCCGGGCCTCCGTGAGGTGGCGCAGCAGTTCGTGCAGCACGCGCACCACCGGGAACACCGCGAACATCGGCCCTGCGAGCTCGGGGTGGCGCCGCCAGTCCCGCCCGCCGAACGTCACCTGGACGACCCGCTGCCCCGCGCCGAAGCAGTCGAACACCGTGCAGCCGGGGTAGCCGGCCTCGCGCAGGCCGTCGTGGATGCCGCAGCGGAAGTCGGGCTGCAGGTGCCCGCACGGCGTGCCGGCGGCCTTGTCGACGGCGAAGTCGGCCGACGCCGCGAACGGCAGCGCGACGCAGCACAGGCCCGCGCAGCGCGAGCAGTCGGCGGTGAGGGGTTCGTGCACCACACCCATTGTGGTCGCGGGCGGCCCCCGGGGTTCAGGCTCCCGAACTTCAGGAAAGCCACATTCATGAACGTGGGCTTCGTGAATGTGGCTTTCCTGAAGTTCGGCCTAGCGGCCGCCGCAGCCCGCAGCGGTGGGGCCGGCGGGGACGCCGAGGCCGAGCGGGTCCGTCCCGCGCGGGTCGGGCACCGGGCTCCAGCGGTCGTCGACGACGGCGTACTCCCACGCCGGGCCGTCGGCCACGAGCCGCTCGACGGCCCCGATCAGCCGGTCCACGTCCTCCACCGTCGTGCCGAGGCCGAGGCTGGCGCGCACCGCGGAGCCGTCCGGGGTGCCGGCGAGGCGGGCCAACAGGGGGTGGGCGCAGAACTTCCCGTCCCGCACCCCGATCCCGTGCTCCGCCGACAGGTAGGCCGCCACGAGCCCGGCCGGGTGCCCGTCCACCACGAACGTGCTCACCGCGACGCGGTCGGTGCTGTCGGGCCAGATCCGCAGCGTCCGCACGCCCGGCACCCTCGCGAGGCCGGTCTCGAGCCGGTGCAGCAGCGCGGCCTCGTGGGCCGGGTCGAGCGCGCCGGGCAGCACCCGGCAGGCCTCCGCGAGCGCGGCGGCGCCGAGCACGTTCGGGGTGCCCGCCTCGTGCCGGTGCGGCGCGGGTGCCCACGTCACCTCGGCGGCGCCCCCCTCGGCGGGCGCGGTGACCGCGTGCACCGCGCCGCCGCCGGACAGGTGCGGCGGGGCGACGTCGAGCCAATCCCGCCGCCCGACCAGCGCCCCCGCCCCGAAGGGGGCGTAGAGCTTGTGCCCGGACAGGGCCAGGTAGTCGACGCCGGACGCGGCGATGTCGACGCGGCGGTGCGGCGCGAGCTGGGCGGCGTCGACGGCCACCCGCGCGCCCGCGGCGTGGGCGATCTTCGCGATCTCCGCGATCGGCAGCACCTCGCCGGTGACGTTGGACGCCCCGGTGACGGCGAGCAGCGCGGGCCGGTCGGCGGCGAGGGCGTCGCGCAGGTCGGCGAGGGTCTGCTCGACGGTGGACGCGGCGCGCAGCACCCGGCCGCCGCCCCACGCCAGCAGGTTGGCGTGGTGCTCGACGTCGAGCCGCAGCACCGGCCCCGGCACGCACCCGGCCAGCAGGTTCAGCGCGTCGGTGGTGTTGCGCGTGAACACGACGACGTCGTCGGCGCGGGCACCCACGAACGTCGCGACCGTCTCGCGCGCCTTCTCCAGCACGGCGGTGCAGACCTGCGACGCGTAGCCGGCGCCGCGGTGGACGCTCGCGTAGTAGGGCAGCAGGGCGGACACGTGGTCGGCCACCGCGGTCAGCGCGGGGGCGCTGGCGGCGAGGTCGAGGTTGGCGTAGCGCACCCGCCCGCCGGTGACGAGCGGGACCCGCAGGTCCGCGCCGGTGACGGTCGCCGGGGCACAGGTGCCGCGGCGGCTGGACAGCACAGCGGTCATCGAAGGTCCTCCGGACCCACTCGGTGGACCCGGACGGATGTCGGGTCCGCGCTTGCCGACCGTGGTTGCACGGCGGCCTGGTCGTCACCCGGAGCACCCCACCGCGGAGGAGGGTTGCCGGCCAGCGAGCCGGGGCTTTGCACTGGCGCTCTTGACCTGCGGGGGAGGTTACGGGCGGACGTGGTGATCGGTCAAGCGGATCTTCTGCCGCCGCCGGTGCGCGTCGTCGGCCCGTGCGGAGCACCCCGCCGTACTCGTAGATCGAGGGGTCGGAGCGGGACGCGCCGTCGTACTGCGCGATCTCGGCGGGTACCGGCGCGAGCGGCGGTTGGTCGTCGGTGGGGCGCCAGTCCCGGAGGTTCACCAGCCCCGGCTCCACCGGATCCAGCCCGGACAGCAGCGCGTCGATCTCCGCCGCGGAACGGTTGCGCCACGGGATCCCGAACTCGTTGATCGATTCCTCGAACCGGGCACCGCGGTCGGCGTCGTCGCAGACCACCTGCGAGAAGGCCAGGTAGCTGCCGGGAACGGCTCGGTCGATCACCCCGTGCAGCACGGCGCGCGGGTCGGACTCGTCGAGGATGTGGTGGCCGACGGAACAGAACAGCACCGCGACCGGTTCGCCGAGGTCGATCACGCGGAGCACGTCCGGGTTCGTGAGGACCGCCTCGGGGTCGCGCATGTCGGCGCGGACGACCACGGTCGAGTCGTCGCCGGCCAGCGACGCGCGGGCGTGGGCGAGCACGGTCGGGTCGATGTCGACGTACGCGACGCGCGCGTCATCGCGGTACCGCCGCGCCACCTGGTGCACGTTGTCGTTCGTGGGCAACCCGCAGCCCATGTCGAGGAACTGCCTGATCCCCGCCTCTTCGGTCAGGTAGCGGACGGCTCGGTGGAGGAAGCGCCGGTTCTCCCGGGCGATGTCCAGGCAGGCGGGGAAGACCTCGAGCGTGGCCTTCATGAACGCCCTGTCGACGGCGAAGTTCTCCGTACCGCCGAGCAGCCAGCCGTAGGCGCGGGCGGACGTCGGGACGTCGGTCGGGATGTCGTCGGCCGCGATGCCGTCGTCTGCCACGTTGCCCCCCCGGGTCCGGTCGCAGATCGATCACGCGAGCGTAGAACGGGACGGCGCCGTCCGCCGGGTCCGCGAGGGATCGCGGGCCCGTCCTCAGCAGGTCAGCGCCGGGATGGCGAAGCACCCCGCGGTCGTGACGGTCCCGACCGCCGCGGCACCGCCGTCGTGCAGCGCGGCCGGTCCGGCGCCCGCGAGCACGACCCGGGCCGCGGAAACGGTGACGCTGCGGGTCCGCACCAGCGCCCCGGCTGTCCTCTCGACGGCTGCGCCCTCGACGGCTGCGCCCTCGATACCGACGACCTCGTCGCAGTGGCGCAGCTCGGCGCCCCACGCCGTCGCCGCCGCGGTGAGCGCGGCGGTCGCCTGATCGGCGCGCACCTGCCGCACCCCGCCCACGACGTGCAGCAACGTCGCACCGGTGGCCAGCTCGACCTGCCGCCACAGGCGGGCGGCCTCGGAGGCGAGCCTGCTGGGGAGCCCCGCGTCGGTCCAGGGCGACGGCCCCGCCGAGCGCCAGACCTCGCCCGCCGGGCGCCGTTCCAGCAGCGTGACGCGCAGGCCGCGGCGGGCGAGGTGCCACGCGGTGGCGGCTCCGGCGGCTTCGGCGCCGACGACGGCGACGTCGGTGGTGAGGGTCGGCAGGGCGGTCGGGCTCGGTTCCAGCAGGCTCGGTGGACAGGGCACGGCGGCCTCCAGCTCTCCCGGTGCGCGGATCACCACGGTACGCAGCGGGCCCGCCGCCGTGTCAACGCACGGACATTTGCTCGCCGAATTGTCCGGTCATTTGCCGTGCAATGGTTCCGGCCACACCGCTTGAAAAACGATGCGATCGCTACGTAAGTTCGAAGCGCAATCAAGACGCCATCCAGAGCGGCCGAGAGACCCGGCTCGACGACGCCGCAGCAACCCCCCGCGCCGACGGGAGAGGGTGCTACCGCCGGGAGCGATGGAGGTCGCCGTGCCAGGTCGGGAACGGATCGAGGAGCGCACGACGTGGCATGCGTGGCGCCGTCACGTCGATCTGTGCCGGACGTGCGCGGCTCTCTGTCGGGGCTGACGGAACTCCATCCCTGATCCCTTCGCACACCGCCGCGCCATGCGGCGATGCCGATTCCTGCGCGTATTCCCGAGAAGGACCGTCATGCCCCGATCCCTCGCACCGTGGCTCGCCGCCACCGCGCTCCTGCTCGCCGCGTGCGGCTCGACGCCCGCCGCGAGCACCGCCGATCCCGGTGTCCCGCAGCCGGGCGGCACCCTGCGGTTCGCCGTGAGCAGCGACCAGGGCTGCGTCGACCCCCAGCAGGTCGCCAGCAACGACACGATCTACTCGCTGCGCCAGGTGGTCGACTCGCTCACCGACCAGGACCCGGCCACCGGTGAGCTGCGGCCGTGGCTCGCCACGAGCTGGGAGAGCAACGCCGACGCCACCGCCTACACGTTCACCCTCCGCGAGGGCGTGACGTTCTCGGACGGCACCCCGCTCGACGCCGAGGCCGTCAAGGCCAACTTCGACGCCGTCCCGCGGCTCGGCCCCCGCGGCACGCTCCCGAAGGGCTACCTCGCCGGCTACGCGGGCACCACCGTGGAGAGCCCGACGCGGTTCACGGTGTCGTTCGACCGCCCGAACGTGCAGTTCCTGCAGGGCACCTCGACGCACAGCCTCGGCATCCTGTCGCCCGCGACCGTGGCGAAGAGCGACGACGAGCGCTGCGCGTCGGTGATCGGCTCCGGGCCGTTCGTGATCGAGTCCTACACCCGCGACGAGTCGATCGTGCTCGCCAAGCGGCCCGGGTACGCGTGGGGCTCGCAGCTGTGGCAGTCGCAGGGCGAGGCCCACCTCGACCGCGTCGAGTTCCGGATCGTGCCCGAGTCGGGGGTGCGGGTGGGCAGCCTGCAGTCCGGCGAGGTCGACGCGATCGGCAACATCGCCAAGCAGGACGAGGCCCTGCTCGCCGCGGCGGGGGTGCAGCTGCTGGGCCGGGCCAACCCCGGGGTCCCGTTCGGCATCACGTTCAACCAGGCCACGCCGCTCGGCGCGGACCCGGCGGTGCGCGAGGCGCTCTCGCTCGCGATCGACCGCGCCGAGATCGTCGCCACCGTCTACACGTCGCAGACCAAGCCCGCCACCAGCGCGCTCGCCTCGACCACCCCCGGGTACGCCGACCAGTCCGCGCTGCTCGCGCACGACCCGGCGCGGGCGCAGGCCGTGCTCGACGCGGCCGGCTGGCTGCCCGGCCCGGACGGGATCCGGGTGAAGGACGGCGCGCCGCTGTCGGTGGAGCTCACCTGGTACTCCAACTCGCCCGCCAACCGGGCCACCGTGGAGCTCATCCAGCAGCAGGTGCGCGAGGTCGGCATCGACCTGCAGCTGCGGGAGCGGCCGATCTCCGAGAGCAACCCGATCCAGCAGTCCGGCCAGTTCGTCGCGAACTGGGGCAACCTCACCCGCGCCGACCCGGACATCCTGCGCACCCAGTACTCGACGGCGGGCAACAACTTCTTCCGGCTCTCGCCGGGCCCGCTCGACGAGCTGCTCGCCGAGCAGGCGGCGCAGGTCGACCCGGCCGCCCGGTTCGCCACCGTCGCCCAGGCCCAGGAGCTGCTGGTGCGGGAGCGGCACACGATCCCGGTGGTCGAGCTGACCACCGTGCTCGGCGTCGCGGCCGACGTGCAGGGGGTCCTGTTCGACGCGAGCTCGCGCATCCAGCTGCACGACGCGTGGAAGGTGCAGCCGTGACGCTGCGCTACCTGCTCCGGCGGCTGCTCGCGGCCGTCGGGGTGCTCTGGGCGGCGTTCACCGTCTCGTTCGTGGTGCTCTACCTGCTGCCGGGCGACCCGGTGGCGACGATGGCGAGCGGCGGCCTCGACGGCGAACCCCTGCCCCCCGAGGAGCTCGACGCCCTGCGCGCCCGCTACGGGCTGGACCAGCCGGTGCTGGTCCAGTACGGGCAGCGGCTGCTGGCGGCGGTCACCGGCGACTTCGGCACGTCGATCCAGAACGGGCAGGACGTGCGCGCGGCGATCCTCGAGGCGCTGCCGCCGACGCTGCAGATCTCGGCGGCGGGCCTCGTGGTGGCGGTGCTGTTCGGCGGCTCGGTCGCGCTGGTCGCGACCTACACGCGCGCGCTGTGGCTGCGGCAGCTGCTGATGGCGCTGCCGTCGCTCGCCGCCTCGCTGCCGGTGTTCTGGGTGGGCCTGCTCTTGGTGCAGGTCTTCGCGTTCGGGCTGGGGCTCTTCCCGTCGGTCGGCGCGAACGGGCCCGCCGCGCTCGTGCTGCCCGCGATCACCCTCGGCCTGCCGACCGGGGCGCTGGTCGCGCAGGTGCTCGCGAAGAGCCTGACCCAGGCGCTCGGCGAGCCGTACGTCACGACGGCGCGCGCCAAGGGCGTCGGCCGCCCCGGTATCCACCTGCGGCACGCGCTGCGCAACGCCGCGCTGCCCGCGCTGACCGTCCTCGGCTACGTCGTCGGCAACCTGCTGGCCGGATCGGTGGTCGTCGAGACCGTGTTCACCCGGCCCGGGCTGGGCCGGCTCACGGTCGCGGCCGTCGGCGTGCAGGACATCCCGCTCGTGCAGGGGATCGTGGTGTTCGCCGCGACGGTGTTCGTGCTGGTGAACCTGGCGGTGGACCTGATCTACCCGCTGCTCGACCCGCGGGTGGGGGTGACCTCGTGACCGAACTGCTGGTCCGGGAGCCGGTGGTCGCTCCCGACGTCGACGAGGCGCCCCCGCGCCGGGAGAGCAGGCTTCGGTTCTTCCTGCGCAGGCCGGGGCTCGTCGTCTCCGTGCTCTACGTGGCGCTGGTGGTGCTCGCGGCGTTCGCGCCGCAGGTGCTCGCGCCCGGCGACCCGGCCGTGGGCGAACCGGCCCGGGCCCTGCAGCCGCCCGGCGCGGGCGGCCTGTTCGGCACCGACTACCTCGGCCGTGACGTCTACACGCGGGTCGTGCACGGCGCGGTGCTGTCGCTGCAGGCCACGCTGATCGCGGTGACGGTCGCGCTCGTCGTCGGCGGCCTGATCGGCGTGGTCGCCGGGTTCGTCCGCGGCTGGGTCGACGAGATGCTCATGCGGGTGGTCGACGTGCTGCTCGCGGTGCCCGCGGTGCTGCTGTCGCTCGCGCTGATCACCGCGCTCGGCTACGGCACGGTGAAGGTCGCGATCGCGGTGGGGGTGGCGAGCGTCGCCAGCTTCGCGCGCGTGATGCGCGCCGAGACGCTGCGGGTGCGCCAGTCCGTCTACGTCGAGGCGGCACGGTCGGTCGGCACCCGCTGGTACGCGACGCTGCTGCGGCACGTGCTGCCGAACGCGGCCGGCCCGGTGCTGGTACTCGCGATCCTGGAGTTCGGCCTCGCGATCCTCGCGGTGTCGTCGCTGTCGTTCCTCGGCTACGGCGCGCCGCCGCCCGCCCCCGAGTGGGGCTCGCTGGTGGCCGAGGGCCGCAACTACATGGCCGTGGCGTGGTGGCTGTGCGCGATCCCCGGAGCCGCGATCGCGGCCGCGGTGCTCGCGGTGAACCGGATCTCCCGCGCCCTGGACGGGGAGCGCCGCCGATGACGGCACAGCCGAGGCCGGCCCGGTCGACGGCACGGCCGACGAGCCTGCTCGAGGTCACCGACCTGCGGGTCTCCTACTCCACCGGCGGTGGACCGATCGCCGCCGTGCGGGGCGTGTCGCTCGGCGTCGCCCCGGGCGAGGTCGTCGCGGTGGTCGGCGAGTCCGGCTCCGGGAAGTCGACGCTCGCGCACGCCGTCACCGGGTTGCTCCCGGGCACCGGGCGGGTCGACGCCGGCCGGATCACCCTCGACGACCAGGAGCTCACCGGGCTGTCCGAGCGGGCGTGGCGCACGGTGCGCGGCCGGCGCATCGGGCTGGTGCCGCAGGACCCCGGCGTCGCGCTCAACCCGGTGCAGCGGGTCGGGGCGCAGGTCGCGGAGGCGCTCACCGTGCACGGCCTCGCGGACCGGCGCAGCGCCCCGGCCCGGGCCGTCGAGCTGCTCGCCGAGGCGGGCCTGCCCGACCCCGAGGCGCGGGCGCGGCAGTACCCGCACGAGCTGTCGGGCGGCATGCGCCAGCGCGTGCTCATCGCGATCGCGGTCGCCGCACGCCCGCAGCTGCTCGTCGCCGACGAGCCGACCAGCGCCCTCGACGCCACCGTGCAGCGGCACATCCTCGACCGCCTCGACGAGCTCGTCCGCGCCTCCGGCACGGCCGTGCTGCTGATCACCCACGACCTCGGGGTGGCCGCCGACCGCGCCGACCGGCTCGTCGTCATGAACGGCGGCAAGGTGGTCGAGCAGGGCCCGGTGCGGGAGGTGCTCGCCGCGCCGCGGGACCCGTACACCCGGCGCCTGCTCGAGGCCGCGCCCGGGCTGCGCGCGGTCCCGCGCACCGCCCCCGCGCCCGCGCCCGCGCCCGCGCCCGCGGAGGAGCCGCTGGTGCGGGTGCGCGACCTGGTCAAGGAGTTCCCGCTGGGCGGCAAGCGCCTCCGCGCGGTGGACGGGGTGAGCTTCTCCATCGCCCGCGGGGAGACCTTCGCGCTGGTCGGCGAGTCGGGGTCGGGCAAGTCGACCACCGCCCGGCTGGTGCTGCGGCTGGCCGACCCCACCTCGGGCACGGTGGAGTTCGACGGCACCGACATCACCCGCGTGCGCGGGCGGGCCTGGCGCGAGCTGCGCAGGCGCGCCCAGCTGATCTACCAGAACCCGTACGCCTCGCTGGACCCGCGTTTCTCCATCGCCGAGGTGATCGCCGAGCCGCTGCGGGCGTTCCGGGTGGGCGACGCCCGGGCGCGCCGGGCGCGCGCGGCGGAGCTGGTGGACCGGGTCGCGCTGCCGCAGTCGGTGCTCGACCGCAAACCCGCCGAGCTGTCGGGCGGGCAGCGCCAGCGCGTGGCGATCGCGCGCGCCCTCGCCCTCTCGCCCGACCTCGTGGTGTGCGACGAGCCGGTGTCGGCGCTCGACGTCAGCGTGTCGGCGCAGGTGCTGGACCTGCTCGCCGAGCTGCAGGCCGATGCGGGCCTGACCTACCTGTTCATCTCCCACGACCTGGCGGTGGTGCGCCGGATCGCGCACCGCGTCGGCGTGCTGCGCGACGGGAGGCTGCTCGAGGTCGCGCCCACCGAGCGGCTCTTCGCCGACCCGCAGCACGACTACACGCGCGAGCTGCTCGCCGCGATCGCGGGGCGGCGCGTCCTGGAGGAGACGGCATGAAGGTCCTCGTGCTCACGCTGATCGCGAACGGGCCGGACCCGGTCACCGGGCGGACCCCGACGCCGAACGCCCGCCTGCACCGGGTGGTCGAGAACGCGGTCCTCGCCGAGGAGCTCGGGTTCGACGGCTACGCGGTGGGGGAGCGGCACGAGCGGCCGTTCCTGTCGTCGGCCCCGCCGGTGGTGCTGTCGCACATCGCGGCCCGCACGTCGCGGATCACGCTGTTCACCGGCGTCACCACGCTGGCGCTGCTCGACCCGGTGCGCGCCTACGAGGACTACGCGACCCTCGACCAGCTCGCCGACGGCCGCCTCGAGCTGATCATCGGCAAGGGCAACGGCGCGGCGCAGGCCCAGCTGTTCGCAGTGACCACCGAGGACCAGTGGGACCGCAACGCCGAGGGCTACGAGCTGTTCCGCAGGCTGTGGCGTGAGGAGCGCACCACGTGGAGCGGCCGGTTCCGCCCGCCGCTGGTGGACGCCGAGACGTGGCCGCCGCCGCGCCAGCACCCGATCCGCGTCTGGCACGGCAGCGCCACCAGCCGCGAGTCGGTCGAGGTCGCGGCGCGCTACGGCGACCCGCTGTTCTCGGCCAACGTCACCAACCCGATCGAGCCCTACGCCGAGCTGATCGCCTACTACCGGGAACGCTGGGCGGCCCACGGCCACGACCCGGCCGCCGCGCTCGTCGGCGCGGGCACGGCCGCCTTCCACATCGCGCGGACCTCGCAGCAGGCGATCGAGGAGTTCCGGCCCGCCTACGCGGCGCGGCTCGCCACGGCGGAGCGGTTCGGGCTGCCGGTGGTCTTCGGAACCGTCGAGGACTTCGTCGAGCGCTCGTCCGCCCTGGTCGGCAGCCCGCAGCAGATCGTCGACAAGGTGCTGCGCTACCACGAGGTGTTCCGCCACGAGGTGATCCACATCGGCCTCGACGGCGACGGTCTGACCCCGCGGCAGCAGCGCGAGCAGCTGGAGCTGTTCCAGGCCGAGGTGGCGCCCGCGCTGCGCGCCGCCGTGCCGAGCCGCCCGCTCGCGGGCGCGGTGCCCCGCGACCCGGACGACGCGCGCCCGGCCGACGAGCCGGTGGGGGCGTCGGCGTGACGGTCCACGGCTCGATCCCGCTGTCGATCCTCGACCTGTCCCCGGTGCCGCACGGCGGCACGGGGGCCGACGCCCTGCGCAACTCGGTCGACCTCGCCCGGGCCGCCGAGCGGGCGGGCTACCGGCGGTACTGGGTGGCCGAGCACCACCTCGCGTCCGGGGTGGCCTCGTCGTCGCCCGGGGTGCTGGTGGGGCTGATCGCCTCGGCCACGTCCCGGATCCGCGTGGGGTCGGCCGCGGTGCAGCTGCCGGTGACCTCGCCGCTGCAGGCGGTCGAGCAGTTCGGCACGGTGGCCGCGCTGCACCCGGGCCGGGTGGACCTGGGGCTCGGCCGGTTCGACCTGCACAAGATCCTGCGGCTGGCCGGCTCGGCGCCCGCGCCGGACGCCGAGCCGCCCCCGCTGCCGCCGGCCCGGGTGGTGGACGGGCTGCTGGTCCCGCCGCCGGCTCGGTTCCGCGGCGACCTGTCGACGTACGTGCACCTCGCGGGGCTGATCGGGATCCGCCCCGACGACCCGGCGCCGGACTACGACGCGCAGGTCGGGTCGATCCTCGACTTCATCGGCGGCGCCGCCCGGCGCCCGGACGGGACGCCGGTCACGGTGCCCGCCGCCGAGGGCGCCGACCTCGACGTGTGGATCCTCGGCTCGAGCGCGGGCGAGAGCGCGCGGGTCGCGGGGACGCGGGGGCTGCCGTTCGCGGCGAGCTACCACACCTCGCCGAGCACGGTGCTCGACACCGTCGACGCCTACCGCCGCGCGTTCCGCCCGTCGGCCCGGCTCGCGGCGCCGTACGTGGTGGTCTCCGCCGACGTCGTCGTCGCCGAGACCCAGGAGCGCGCCGAACGGCTGGCCGCGCCGTACGCGCAGTGGGTGCTCGACATCCGCACCGGCGTGGGCGCCCGGCCCTACGTCACCCCGGAGCAGGCCGCGGCCCGCGAGTGGACCCCGGCCGAGCGGGCGATCGTCGCCGACCGGGTGGAGACCCAGTTCGTCGGCACGCCCGAGGCCGTCGTCGACCGGCTCACCACCCTGGCCCGCGTGACCGGCGCGGACGAGCTGCTGGTCACCACGATCACCACCGACCACGCCGACCGCGTGCGCAGCACCGAGCTGCTCGCCGACGCGTGGGCGGAACACGCGGGAGCCCGGACGGGTTCCACCGCGCAGGAGTCACATCCGGAGGCGAGCGTTCGATGAGTCCCTTCACCGAGGCGCGGATGCACCTCGCCGTCGAGCTCACCGTGGCGGGCCGCCACCCCGCGGCCGCCCGCTGGGCGAAGCTCGCCCCGTCGGCGGCGTTCGACCCGGCCCACCACGCGGCGCTGGCGCGCACGGCCGCGCGCCGCGGCCTCGACATGGTGCTGCTGCCCCACACGTTCCACGCGGACGGCCCGCTGCTCGACGCCGTGTCGCTGGCGGCGCGGATCGCGCCGGTGGTGCCCGGGATCGGCCTGGTGCCCACCGCGACCGTGACGCACACCGAGCCGTTCCACATCTCCAAGGCCATCGCGACGCTCGACATCGTCTCCTCCGGGCGCGCGGGCTGGGAGCCCGCGGTCTCGCGCACCCAGGCCGAGGCGGACCTGTTCGGTCGCAAGCCGGCGGCGCCCCCGGACGTGCTGTGGCGGGAGGCGGCCGACGCCGTCGAGGTCGTGGTGCGGCTGTGGGACTCCTGGGAGGACGACGCGGTCATCCGCGACGCCGCGACCGGGCGCTACATCGACCGCGACAAGCTGCACTACATCGACTTCGAAGGCGAGTTCTTCTCCGTGAAGGGCCCGTCGATCACCCCGCGCCCGCCGCAGGGACACCCGCTGGTCGTGCTGCGGGCCGACGAGGACGAGGCGCTCCCGGTGGCCGCGCGCTGGGCCGACGTCGTGCGGATCTCGGCCCCGGACCTCACCGCGGCCGCCGACGCCCGACAGCGGATCCGGCAGGCCGTCGCCGCCGCCGGGCGCGACCCCGACGACGTCACCGTGCTGCTCGACGTCGAGGTGCACCTCGCCGCGGACCGCGACCGGGCCCGCCGCGACCTCGCCGAGCTCGACCGCCTCGCGCGCACCGAGCTGCCCCCGTCGTCGGTGCGCGTGCTCGGCGCGCCCACCGACCTCGCCGACCTCATCGGCGCCGCGGTGCGCACCTTCGCCGCCGACGGCGTGACGCTGATCCCGCTCGTGCTGTCCGCCGACCTCGGCGTCGTGGCCGACCAGGTCGTCCCGCTGCTCGCCGGGCGCGGCCTGCTGCGCACCGGCTCCGCGGGCGGCTCGTTGCGCGCCCGGTTCGGGCTGCCCCGTCCGGCCAACCACTTCGCTGGAGCGACCTCGTGAGCGCGCCGAAGAAGCAGATCCACCTGGGCGCCCACTTCCCGGGCGTCAACAACACCACGGTCTGGAGCGACCCCCGGGCCGGCAGCCAGACCGACTTCTCCTCGTTCGTGCACTTCGCGCAGAACGCCGAGCGCGGGCTGATGGACTTCGTGTTCCTCGCCGAGGGGCTGCGGCTGCGCGAGCACCGCGGCCGCATCCACGACCTCGACGTCGTGGGCAGGCCGGACTCGTTCACCGTGCTGTCGGCGCTCGCCGCCGTCACCTCCCGGATCGGGCTCGCCGCCACGATCAACACGACCTTCAACGAGCCCTACGAGCTCGCCGTCCAGTTCGCCTCGCTCGACCACCTCTCCGGGGGCCGGGCGGCGTGGAACATGGTCACCACGTCGGACGCGTTCACCGGCGAGAACTTCCGCCGGGGCGGGTTCCTGCCGCGCGAGCAGCGTTACGAGCGGGCGGCCGAGGCCGCGGCCGTGACGAGGGCGCTGTGGGACTCGAACGGCGAGGAGGTCGAGCACCACGGCCGCCACTTCGACGTGCGGGGCCGGTTCCCGCTCGCCCCGCTGCCGCAGGGCCACCCGGTGCTGATCCAGGCCGGGGACTCCGCGGAGGGCCGCGACTTCGCCGCCGCCACGGCCGACGCGATCTTCACCATCCACGGCACCCTCGAGGCCGGCCGGGCGTTCTACTCCGACGTCAAGTCCCGGCTCCCGCAGCACGGCCGCGGCGACTCGGACCTCAAGATCCTGCCGGGCGTCACGTTCGTGCTCGGCGACACCGACGAGGAGGCGCGCGAGGAGGCCGCGCGGATCCGCCGCCAGCAGGTCTCGCCGCAGACCGCGATCGCGTTCCTGGAGCAGATCTGGGGCCGCGAGCTGTCGGACTACGACCCCGACGGCCCGCTGCCCGACGTCGAACCCGACGTCGACAACGTCTCGATCACCCGCGGCCGGGTGCGGCACGTCCGCGACCCGCGCGCCGTCGCCCAGGAGTGGCGCGACTACGCCGAGGCCCACGGCGGCCTGTCGATCCGCGAGGTCGTGATCGACAAGACCGCGCGCCAGTCGTTCATCGGCACCCCCCCGCACCGTCGCCGTCCAGATGGACGAGTACGTGCAGCGCGACGCCTGCGACGGCTTCATCCTGGTGCCGCACCTGACCCCCGGCGGCCTGGACCGGTTCGTCGACGAGGTCGTCCCGGAGCTGCAGGACCTCGGCAGCTACCGGACCGAGTACACCGGACCCACCCTGCGCGACCACCTCGGACTGCGCCACCCGCACGCACCGCTGAACCGGAAGGAGAGCGCGTGACCACCACCGAGAGCCCGCTCCGGCAGGAGTGGGACGCATGGCACCGCGAGCGCGAGGAGCAGCTGCGCACCCCGCACGGCTGGCTCAGCCTCACCGCCCTGCACTGGCTCGACGACACCGGCCGCGCCTTCGACGGCATCCCCGGCACCTGGCGCGCCACCGGTGACGGCGGGGTGGAGCTGACCGCCGACGGCGACGCGGAGAACGGCCCGGCGCTCGACGGCGCCCCGGTCACCGGCACCGTCCGGCTGGAGCCCGTCGACGGGCAGCCCGGCGTGCTCGTCGAGATCGGCGAGCGGCGGGTGGAGGTCATCCGCCGCACCGACGACTACGCGCTGCGGGTGCGCGACCCGAAGGCGATCACCCGCACCGCGTTCACCGGTGCGCCCGCGTTCGACGTGGACGAGCGGTGGGTGGTCGAGGGCCGGTTCGAGCCCTACCCCGAGCCGAAGCGGCTCACCGTGGGGGCCGTCGTGGACGGGCTGCAGCACTTCCCGACCGCGGTCGGCGTCGTCCGCTTCGCGCTCGGCGGCGCCGAGCACGAGCTGATCGCGTTCCCGGGCAAGACCGGCGGTCTCACGCTGCACTTCCGCGACGCGACCTCGGGAACGAGCAGCTACGGCGGCGGGCGCTCGGTCGCGCTGCCCGACCCGGACGCCGACGGCCGCGTCACGATCGACTTCAACCGCACGGTCAACCTGCCGTGCGCGTTCACCGCCTACGCGACCTGCCCGCTCCCGCCCGCGGAGAACCGGTTGTCGGTGGCCGTGGAGGCGGGGGAGCGGACCCCGCCGCGACCCGACCTGCAGGCGTGACGGTCACGGTCGAACCCGCGACGATGCGGGAAGTCCTCGGGCATTTCGCATCCGGCATCGTGGTCGTGACCGCGTCGGGCCCGTCCGGACCGCTCGGGTTCACCTGCCAGTCCTTCGCATCGCTCTCGCTGGAGCCGGCGCTGGTCAGCTTCGCACCGGCACGCACGTCGTCGACGTGGCCGCGGATCCGCGAGACCGGGGCGTTCTGCGTCAACGTCCTCTCGGCGGGCCAGCAGCACCTGTCGGCGGGCTTCGCGCGTTCGGGCGTGGACAAGTTCGCCGGCGTGAGCTGGTGGCCGGGCCCGGAGGGCGCGCCGGTGCTCGACGGCGCGTGCGCGTGGATCGCGTGCACCCTGTGGCGGGAGTACGACGGCGGCGACCACACGATCGTCGTCGGCCGGGTGCGCGACCTCGGCGCCGACCCGACCCGGCCCCCGCTGCTGTACCACCGGGGCCGTTACGGTCTGGCCAGGCACATCGAGGAGGACCGATGACACGGGTACTGGGCGTGGTGGCGGGACCGGAGCCGGGTGGCCGCACCGCCACCGCCGTGGCCGGCGTGCTCGCCGGCGCGGAGAAGGCGGGCGCGACCACGTCGATCATCGAACTGTCCGAGGCGGGCGTCGAGGCGGTGATCGACGCGTTCGGCGACGCCGACGCCGTGGTGTTCGGCAGCCCGATCTACCGGGCCACCTACAGCGCCCTGCTGAAGGACCTGCTCGAGCGCACCGAGCGCGGCAAGTGGGGCGAGTCCACGGCCCCGCTGCAGGGCAAGGCGGCCGCCACCGTCCTCACCGGGGCGAGCGGCCACCACTACCTCGCCCTCGGCGACCTGCGGAACGTGCTCGCCGGTTTCTTCGCGGTGCAGGTGCTCTCCCCGGGCCTGTACCTCGACCACGGCGGCTACGTCGACCGCACCACCCTCACCGACCAGAGCGCCGAGCTCGCCGCGGCGCACGGGGCGGCGCTGGTCGACCTCGCGGCGGCGGTGCGGGGGTCGGGGGCGTTGCAGGCCATCACGCCGCAGATCTGAGGGCGGGCGCGGCCCCGCTGTCGGCGTGACGGCGGGGCCGGCCGAAGGGCCGGCTCGGGCCGGCGCTGACCGAACGTTCGAGACGCCCGGGCTGCCGGCCGACCCCGGGTTGCGCTCCGGATGCGGCTGCTTCGCCGTGGCGGTGCGCGTTCGGATCGACGAGGGTGATCGCATGTCTGCGGAACCGGCCGGCCAGGAACCACGGTTCGACCTCGAGTTCGGTCTCTTCGACTGGGTCGACGCCCACCCCGGGCTGACGGCGGGTGAGGTGTACGACGCGCGGCTGCGGATCCTCGCCGAAGCCGACCAGGGTGGGTTCGCCGTCTACCACCTGGCCGAGCACCACGGCACCCCGCTCGGGCTCGCCCCGTCCCCGGCGGTGTTCGTCGCCGCCGCGGCGCGGGCGACCGAGCGCATCCGCCTCGCGCCCACGACCTTCGTCGTGCCGCTCTACGACCCGCTGCGGTTGGTCGAGGAGATCGCCATGCTCGACCAGCTCAGCCACGGCCGGCTCGACATCGGCGTGGGCAGGGGATCGTCCCCGTACGAGGCCGCGATGTACGGGCTGACCCCGCCGGAGGCCGCGCAACGGTTCGATCTGCTCGTCCCGAGCATCCTCGAGGCGCTGGAGACCGGCCGGTTCCGGCGGCCGGCCGGAGACGGAACGACCGCTGACGAGGTCGATCTGCACGTCACAGCGCGCCAGCGGCCCCATCCGCCGCTGTGGTACCCGACGTCCAACCCGGCGTCGATCCCACGGCTCGGCGAGCAGGGCTACAACGTGCTGTTCGGGTTCGGCTTCGTCTCCCCGCCCCTGGAGGTGGTCCGCGAGCAGCGCCGGATCTTCGCCGAGCGGTTCTCGGAATCGGAGGCGCGGGGCCGGGCCCGCTGCAGCCTGCCGGGCCGGGCGCCGCGCTTCGGTGTGATGCGCCACGTGCTGGTCGCACCGACCGACGAGGAAGCGCTCGCCGTCGGTCGCGCGGCGTTCGCCGACCACCACACGAACTTCACCCACTTGTGGCGCAAGCACGGCAGCGAGCGGTTCTCCGAGCCGCTCGACTTCGACCGGCTGGTCGCCGAACAGAAGCTGTTCGTCGGCTCGCCGGAGACGGTGAGCGCGCAGGTCGGTGAAGCGGTCACCTGCGGGGAGGTGAACTACCTCGCGGGCGCCTTCGCATGGGGCTCGCTGGACCCCGACATCGCGCTGCGCTCCCTGCGGCTCTTCCGCGACGAGGTCATCCCGTCCGTCCGGCGCGAAGCCGTCGTCGGCCGCACCGGTCGCGGAACGACCTCGCCCAGTTGAGCTCGCCTTCGCGCCGCCCGGCGCAGCGGGTATCGCGCTCGCCCGCCCCCAGCGGCAACGCGGATCGGGTCCCGCGGAACCCACCGACGGCCCGCACCGCGGTCACCGAGCGGCCGCGAACGGAACCGTCCGGGCCCGGCCCGGCACGAGCTCCCCGCCACCCGGCGGCTCCCACAACCCGCGCCGCTGCAGGATCGGCAACACGCCCTCGCCCACCCACCAGGCCTCCTCGAGGTGGGGGTGGCCGGAGAGCACGAACTCGTCGATGCCCAGCGCGTGGTACTCGGCGATGCGGTCGGCCACCTCGGTGTGGCTGCCGACGAGGGCGGTGCCCGCGCCACCGCGCACGAGGCCGACGCCCGCCCACAGGTTCGGGGACACCTCGAGGTCGGCCGTCGACCCGCCGTGCAGGGCGCGCATGCGCCGCTGCCCCTCCGACTCGCTGCGCGCGAGCCCGGCCTGCACCCGCTCGATCGTGGCCGGGTCGATCGCCGCGAGCAGCGACTCGGCGTGCGCCCACGCCTGCTCCGAGGTGTCCCGCGTGATCACGTGCAGGCGGATGCCGAAGCGGACGGTGCGGCCGTGCTCGGCGGCGAGCGCCCGCACGGCCGTGATCTTCTCCGCGACCTGCGCCGGCGGCTCGCCCCAGGTCAGGTAGACGTCGACGTGCTCGGCGGCCACCCGCAGGGCGGCGGGGGAGGAGCCGCCGAAGTACAGCGGCGGCACCGGGTCGGGCAGCCGGTCGAGGTGAGCGCCCTCGACGCGCAGGTGCTCGCCGGTCAGGTCGACCCGCTCCCCGCGCCACAGCGCCCGCACCACCTGCAGGAACTCGGCGGTGCGGCGGTAGCGGGCGTCCTTGTCGAGGAAGTCGCCGTAGGCGCGCTGCTCGGCCGGCTCGCCGCCGGTGACGACGTTGAGCAGCAGCCGCCCGCCGGAGTGGCGCTGGTAGGTGGCCGCCATCTGGGCGGCGAGCGTGGGGGAGACGAAGCCCGGCCGGAACGCGACGAGGAACCTCAGCCGCTCGGTCTCGCCGACCAGCATCGCGGTGGTGAGCCAGGCGTCCTCGCACCACGCCCCGGTGGGGGTGAGGGCGCCTGCGAACCCGACCTGTTCGGCCGCCCTGGCGACCTGGGTCAGGTAGCCGATCGAGGCCGGGCGCACGCCGCCCGCCGAGCCGACGCCGACGCCGTGGCCGCCGCCGACGAGCTGGCGGCCGTCGCCGTAGGTGGGCAGGAACCAGTGAGCGGTCAGGGACACGAAGGATCTCTCCTCGCCGTACGGGCACAGAAAGCATTTCCAATGCGGCACGGCGGCGGCGCGAATGCAAACGTCGGCAATCGTCCGGACATTGTTGTTCCACCGTGTGGACGGGGCCCGGAGTTGTCCCGACAAATCGGCGTGATGTCCGTCGCAAAAACGTCGGAGCTTTGATCGCGGAAGCCTTTTTCCCTACCGTTCTCGGTTGTGCTGGTCCGTCGCCACCACGTCGACTTCTGCCGCACGAGCACGGCGGTCTGTCCGGCCTGACGCCTCGTCGTTCGTCCCTGCTCGTTCCCCGGAGCCCCGCATGCCCTCCCCCGTGCTCTCCCGTCGTCTGCTGCTGCGTTCCGCCCTCGGCGCGGGCGCCGTCGTCGGCCTCGGCCCGCTGCTGGCCGCCTGCGGCGACGGCGGCTCGACCACGGCCCTGCCCGCGGGCGAGACCGCCGACCTGACGGGCGCGACGATCCGCGCGATGGTGAACCAGCCGCACGTGCTGGCGTTCACCGAACTGCTCGCGCCCGCGTTCGAGCGCGAGTTCGGGGGCAGGCTGGAAACGACCGCGGTGCCCTACGACCAGCTCACGAGCCAACAGATCCTGGACGTGCAGGGCGGCGCCGGGCAGTTCGACGTGTTCGACTACTTCTACTTCGGCCTCGGCGCGCTCGTGGACGCCGGCGCATTGGTCGACCTGACCGACCAGCTCGCCGCGGTCGACACGTCGGATTTCCTGCGCTCGGTCTACGACGCCTACACGCTGCTCGACGGCCGCCGCTACGGCGTGCCGTTCGACGGCGACGTGCACGTCCTCTACTACAACCGCGAGGTCTTCGAGACCTACGGCCTCGAACCGCCGCGAACCTGGGACGAGTACGACGCCGCGGCGCGCACCATCACCGAGCGCAGCGGCGGCTCCGTCTACGGGGCGGTGGTCGAGGGCCAGCAGGTGCCGATGATCCTCGGCTGCTCGTTCATCAACCGCCTCGCCGGATACGGCGGCTCGCTGCTCGGCCCGGACGGCGCCCCGGCGCTCACGTCGGACGCGGCGCACGCAGCGCTGCAGCACCTGGTCGACGTCGCCCCCTACGCGCTGCCGACCCCGCTGCAGATCGGCTTCGACCAGGCCAACTCGGCGTTCCTGTCCGGCCAGGCCGCGATGCTGGACACCTGGACCGACCTGGGGCTCAAGGCGCAGGACCCGGCGAGCTCGCAGATCGTCGACAAGTGGGGCGTGGTGCCGCTACCGGTCGGCGGCTCCAACACCGAGCACCGCACCGCGCTCAACGCCGGCTTCGGGCTCGGCGTGTCCACCGCCGCGGCCGACCCGGCGCAGGCGGCGGCGTTCGTGCTGTGGGCGACCGACCGCACCCGCAACCTGCTGCTGGCGAGCACCGCGGGTGCCGGCATCGACCCGGCCCGGCGCAGCACCCTGGAGTCCCCGGAGTACGCCGCCGCGACCGCACCGGCCACCGAAGTCATCCGACAGGCGCTGACCGGCTCCCCGCTGGTGTGGCCGAAGGACGCCGACGCGCCCCGGCTGCTGCAGGACCTCGTCGACCAGCTGGCGCTCGCCATCTCCGGAGCCCAGACGCCGCAGCAGTCGCTGGCCAACGCGCAGGCGAGCTGGGAGCGGGCGCTGACGTGACGGCGACGCTCGAGCGCCCGGCGACCGGTGCCCCGGCGGCGCGGGCGCGGACGCGTGCGCAGCGGCGGGCCGGCCATCGGGTCCCCCGGTGGCTCGCGATCCCCGCCGTGGTGTCGCTGCTGATCACCGGCCTCTACCCGGCGGCGGCCGGGCTCGCGCTGGCGTTGACCGACTCGTCGCTGGCCCGGCCGCTGCGCGGGTTCGTGGGGTTCGACAACTTCGTCGCCGCCGCCGAGTCGGTGGCGTTCGGCGGGTCGCTGGTGCGGTCGGCGCTGTTCGCGGTGTTCGCCACCGCGCTCGCCGTGGTCGCGGGCATGGCCGGGGCGCTCGCGCTGCAGGCGCGCGGCGGTCGGTTCGGGCTGCTGGGCGCGGTGCTGCTGCTGCCGATGGTCACGCCGCCGGTGTCGGTCGGCGTGGCGTGGAAGCTGCTGCTCGCCCCGGTCGGCGGCGGGCTCACCGGGCTGTGGGACGCGCTCGGCGTCTCCGGCTTCAACCCGCTCGGGTCCGGCGTGGGTGCGTTCGCGACGCTCGTCGTCACCCACGCGTGGCAGTGGGTGCCGCTGGTGCTCCTGCTCGTCTACGCGGCCCTGCTCGGGGTGCCCGCCGAGCTGTGGGAGGCCGCCGCGCTCGACGGGGCGGGCTGGTGGCGCACGCTGCGTTCGGTGGTGGCGCCGGTGGTCGCGCCGACGGTGCTCGCCGCGGCCGTGCTGCAGCTGGTGATCGCGTTCAAGGTGTTCGACCTGGTCGCGGTGGTCACCGCGGGCGGGCCGGGGGTCTCGACGATCGTCGCGAGCTTCGAGGTGTTCCGCACCGCGTTCCGCGGCAGCTTCGAGGTCGGCACGGCCGCGGCCGAGACGATCGTCCTCGGGTTGCTCGTCGGCGTGGTGCTCGGCGCCGCCGGGTTGGTCACGCGCCACACCCGGGGGGACGCATGAGGGCCGCCGCCTCCCGCGCCGTGCTCGCCGTGGCGGCGCTGCTCGCGATCGCCCCGGTGGTGTTCCTCGTGTCCCTCTCGCTGCGCGGGGTCGACGACGTGCAGAACGGCGGCTGGCTGCCCGAGCGGGTGCGCTGGGACAACTGGCCCGCGGCGTTCCAGACCGTGCCGCTCGCGCAGATGCTCGCCAACTCCTGGGTGGTCGCGCTCGGCGCCACCCTGCTCACGGCGCTCGTCGCCGTGCCGACCGCGTACGTCACCGCCCGCGCGGGTCGCTCCGGCAAGCGCCTGCACTCGGCCCTGCTCGCCGCCTACTGCGCCCCGCCGATCGTCGCGGTGCTGCCGCTGTACTTCCTGCTGAAGTCGGTCGGGCTGACCAACTCGGTGGTGGGGCTCGCCCTGGTCAACGGCCTGGCGAACGTGCCGGTCGCGGTGTGGCTGCTCGACGGGTTCGTCCGCCGCGTGCCCGCCGAGGTCGAGGAGGCGGCCTGGGTCGACGGCCTGTCCGTCGCGGCGGGCCTGCGCCGGGTGGTGCTGCCGCTGATCGTGCCGGGCCTGGTGGCGGCGTCGCTGGTCTGCTTCTTCCTCGCCTACAACGAGTTCCTGTTCGCGGTGTCGTTCGCCCAGTCCCCGTCCGCCCAGACGCTCACCGTCGGCCTGTCGCTGTTCCAGGGCGACCGCACCGTGCAGTTCGGGCAGCAGGCCGCGGCCTCGCTGGTCGCGATCGTGCCCGTGTACGTCCTCGCCGTCCTCGCCCAGCGGGCGCTGGTCGGCGGCCTCTCCCAGGGAGCTGTCCGTTGACTCGCCGGATCCATCTCAACGCCTTCGACATGACCTGCGCCGGGCACCAGGCGCCCGGCCTGTGGCGGCACCCCGACGACCAGTCGCACCGCTACCGCGACCTGAGCTACTGGACCGACCTCGCCCAGCTGTTGGAGCGCGGCGGCTTCACCAGCCTGTTCATCGCCGACGTGCTCGGGGTCTACGACGTCTACCGCGGCGGCCCCGAGACCGCGATCCGCGACGGCGCGCAGGTGCCCGTCGGCGACCCGACGCTGGCCGTCCCCGCGATGGCCGCGGTCACCGAGCACCTCGGCTTCGGCGTGACCGTCTCGCTGACCTACGAGAAGCCGTACGCGTTCGCCCGCCGGTTCGCCACGCTCGACCACTACACGCAGGGGCGGATCGCCTGGAACGTCGTCACCTCCTACCTGGAGTCGGCGGCGCGCAACCTCGGCCTGGAGCACCAGGTACCCCACGACCAGCGCTACGACGTGGCCGACGAGTTCATGGAGGTCGTCTACAAGCTCTGGGAGGGCTCCTGGGAGGACGACGCGGTGCGGCTGGACAAGGCCGCGGGCGTCTACGCCGACCCGGAGAAGGTGCACCCGATCGGCCACCACGGCCGCTACTTCGACGTGCCCGGCATCGCGCTCACCGAGCCGTCGCCCCAGCGCACCCCGGTGATCTTCCAGGCGGGCGCGTCGCCGCGGGGCCGCCGGTTCGCCGCCGCCCACGCCGAGGGCATCTTCACCACGGCGACCCGCCCGGAGATCCTCGGCCGCTCGATCGCCGAGACCCGCAGGCTCGCCGCCGAGCTGGGCCGCGACCCGCGCTCGATCAAGTTCTTCTCGCTGATGACCGTGATCACGGCCGCCACCGACGAGGAGGCGCAGGCCAAGTACGAGGAGTACCGCCGCTACGTGAGCCTGGAGGGCGCGCTCACCCTCTACGGCGGCTGGAGCGGGCTCGACCTGTCGCGGATGGACCCCGACGAGCCGCTGCGCTACGCCGAGACCGAAGCCGTGCGCAGCGCCGTCGAGGCGTTCACCACCGTCGACCCGGACCGGGACTGGACGCCCCGCGACATCGCCGAGTGGGTCGGCATCGGCGGCATGGGCGTCGTCGTGGTCGGCAGCCCGGAGACGGTCGTCGACGAGATGGAGCGCTGGGTCGAGGTCGCCGACGTCGACGGGTTCAACCTCGCCTACGCGATCACCCCCGGCACGTTCGTCGACCTGGTCGAGCTGGTGGTGCCCGAGCTGCGCCGCCGCGGCCTGGTGCCCGAGCGCTACGCGGGCAGCACGCTGCGCGAGGAGCTCTACGGGCCGGGGCAGGTGCGGCTGCGCCCCGACCACCCCGGCGCCCGCTTCGCCGCGAAGGCGGTGTCGCGATGACCGCGACCGCCGCCCGGGTGATCACCGGCGACGCCGAGGCGCTCGCGGTCGCCCGCGACCTCGCCGCCGAGCTCGCCACCGGCGACAGCGAGCGGGACGCGCAGCGCAGGCTGCCGCGCGCCGAGGTCGCCGCGCTCGCCGCGTCCGGCCTGCTCGGGGTGACGGTGCCGCGCGAGCACGGCGGCGCCGACGTCTCGGCCCGCACGATGGGCGAGCTGATGGCCGTGCTCGCCGAGGGCGACGCCAGCGTCGGTCAGATCCCGCAGAACCACTTCTTCTTCGTGGAGGTCCTGCGCGAGGCGGCGAGCCCGGCGCAGAAGGAGTTCTTCTTCGCCGAGGTGCTCGCCGGGCGGCACTTCGGCAACGCGCTGTCGGAGCGGGGCACCAAGAGCCCCCGCGACTACGCCATCCGGTTCGAGCCGCGCCCCGGCGGCGACGTGCTCGTCGACGGCACCAAGTACTACGCGACCGGCTCGCCGTTCGCGCCCTGGATCCCGATCTACGCCAACGACCCGGACGGCCGCCTGGTCGCCGCGTGGGTGCCCGCCGACGCGCCCGGCGTCACGGTCGAGGACGACTGGCACGGGATGGGGCAGCGCACCACCGGCAGCGGCACGGTGCGGTTCGACCAGGTCGTGATCCCGGCCGACTGGGTGGTGCCGGTCTGGACGATCTTCGAGCGGCCGGAGGTGTTCGGCGCGTTCGGCAACTACCTGCACGCCGGGGTCGACCTGGGCATCGCGCGGGCGGCGCTGCGCGACGCGAAGGACCTCGTCCGGCGCATCGCCCGGCCCGGCATCGAGTCGACCGTGGACCGGCCCGCGGACGACCCGCTGATCATCCAGGAGTTCGGCGAGCTCGCCCTGCGGGTGCGCACCGCGGCCGCCCTGCTGCACGAGGCGGGCGACGCGCTCGACGCGGCGCGGGCCGCACCGACCGTCGAGTCGGCCGCGGAGGCCTCCGTCGCGGTCGCGGCGGCCCGGGCCGAGACCGACCGCGCCGCCGTGAGCGTGGCGAGCGACGTGTTCGCCCTCATCGGGGCCCGGGCCAGCGCCCAGGAGCTCAACCTGCACCGCCACTGGCGCAACGCGCGCACCCACACGCTGCACGACCCGCGCCGGATGAAGGTCTTCCACATCGGCAACCACGCCCTGAACGACGTCCCGCCGCCCCCGAGCGGCCTGGTCTAGGAGGAGTTCGTGAGCCTCACCCACGAGCAGGCGGTCGAGGCGGCCCGCGGCGTGGCCGCCGTCCTCGCCAAGGACGCCCTCGACCGCGACCGGGCCAACGCCGAGCCGGTCGCCGAGGCCCGGCTGCTGCGCGACGCCGGCCTGCCCGCCCTGCTGCTGCCCGCGTCCGTCGGCGGTGCGGGCCTGGGCTGGGCCACCGCGCTGCGGGTGGTCCGCGAGATCGCGGTGGCCGACGGCTCGATCGCCCAGCTGCTCGGCTACCACTACGTCAACGTCGCCAACCTGTGGTGGGTCGGCGGGCTGGGGGCGTGGGGCCCGCGGTCGGCGGCGGAGCAGTGGCTGTGGGGCGACGCGGTCAACCCCACCGACCCGGACCTCGTGCTCGTCCCCGACGGCGACGGCTACCGGCTCAACGGCCGCAAGACGTTCGCGACCGGGGTGTCGGTGGGGGACGCCTCGGTGGTGTCCGGGGTCGTCGAGTCCGGCCCCGACGCGGGCACGCACCTGCTCGTCGTGGTGCGGGGCGACGCGCCCGGCCTCGTGCCCGGCGGCGACTGGGACAACCTCGGCCAGCGCCTGTCGGCCAGCGGGAGCGTCACCTTCACCGACGTCGCGATCACCCCGGAGCAGGTTCTCGGCGGCCTCGGCGCGGGCGCGGCCACCCCGCGCGCCTCGCTGGTGACGCCCGCGATCCAGGCGGTGTTCGGGGCGTTCTACCTCGGCGTCGCGCAGGGCGCACTGGCGACGGCGCGCGACTACACCCGCACCACGTCCCGGCCGTGGCTGCTGTCGGACAGCCCGAGCGCGACGGCCGACCCGTACGTGCTCGCCACCTACGGCCGCCTCGTCGCCGCCACCCGGGCGGTGGAGGCGCTCGCCGACGACGTGGCCGACCACCTCGACCGCGCCGACGCCGCGGGCGACGACCTCACCTGGGAGGCCCGCGGCGAGCTCGCCGAGCACGTGGCCGCGCTCAAGGTGGTCTCCACCGACGTCGCCCTCGACGTCACCAACACGATCTTCGAGGTGACCGGGGCGCGGGCCACGAGCAACAAGGTCGGGCTGGACCGGTTCTGGCGCAACGTGCGCACCCACACGCTGCACGACCCCGTCGCGTACAAGCGCCGCGAGGTGGGTGATCATTTCCTCAACGGGACGTACCCGGAGTTCACGCTGTACACGTGATCTGATGGGATGACGCGCCGGGAGCTCGGGGGGCGGGTGTGGCACAACGGCGGGAGACGCGCACGGCGTACCTGCTGCTCGCCCCGAGCCTGTTCGGGATCAGCGCCTTCCTGGTGCTGCCGATCCTCGTCGTCGCGGTGCTCGCCCTGCAGCGCTGGGACCTGATCGGACCGCGCACGTTCGTCGGGTTCGACAACGTGGTGGCGGTGGCCGCCGACGGGCGGTTCGCCCGCTCCCTGCTGATCACCGCGGTGTTCGTCGCGATCGTGATCCCGGCGCAGACCGTGCTCGGGCTGGTCGTGGCGCTGCTGCTCAACCGGGGCCTGCCCGGGTCGGGCGCGTTCCGGGTGATCTACGTGCTGCCGTGGATCTGCGCGCCGCTCGCGCTCGGCGTGCTGTGGAGCTGGGTGCTCGCCCCCACCGACGGCGCGCTCAACGCGCTGATCGGCCGCCGCGTCGAGTGGCTCGCCGACCCCGCGCTCGCGCTGCCGTCGGTCGCGGCGGTGACGGTGTGGACGCACGTCGGCTACGTCGCGCTGTTCTTCTCCGCGGGGCTGCGCGCCATCCCGGACACCGTGCACGAGGCCGCGATGCTCGACGGCGCGGGCCCGTGGCAGCGCTTCTGGCGGATCACGCTGCCGCTGCTGCGGCCCACCACGTTCTTCGTGCTGGTCACGCAGGTCATCGCGACGTTCCAGGTGTTCGACTCCGTCTACGCGCTCACCCCCGACGGCGGGCCGCAGGGCGTCACCGACGTCGTCGCGGGGCGCATCTACTACGAGGCGTTCGAGCAGCGCGCGGTCGGGCAGGCCGCGGTGATGGCGCTGGTGCTGTTCGTGCTGCTCGTCGCGGTCACCGTCGTCCAGCAGCGGTGGTTCGCCCGCCGCACGACCTACGAGCTCACGACATGAGGGCCGCCGCGACGTACCTGCTGCTCGGGCTGGGCGCGGTCGTGACGCTCGGCCCGTTCCTGCTCGGGCTCGCCACGGCGCTGAAGTCGCCGCGGCAGTTCGCGTCGGAACCCGTGCTCGCCCCGCCCGACCCGCCCACGCTCGCCAACTTCGCCGAGCTGTTCGGCGAGCGCTACGACTTCATCGCTCCGACCGTGGTCACCGCGCAGGTGGTGGCCGTGATCCTGGCCGGGCAGCTGGTGTTCTCGGTGTTCGCCGCCTACGCGTTCGCCCGGCTGCGCTTCCCCGGCCGCGACGCGCTGTTCTGGGTGTACCTGGCCACCTTGATGGTGCCCCAGATCGTCACGATCATCCCGCTCTACGCCCTGTTCTCCGACCTGGGCATCCGCAACACGTTCTGGGCGCTCGTGCTCCCGTACGTCTTCGGGCACCCGTACGGGATCTTCCTGCTGCGCGAGTACTTCCGCGGCATCCCGGGCGACCTGCTCGACGCGGCGAAGCTCGACGGCGCCGGGACGCTGCGGATCCTGTGGCACGTCGTCGTCCCGGTGAGCCGGCCGATCCTCGCCACGCTCTCGATCATCACCGTGGTCACCCACTGGAACAACTTCCTGTGGCCGCTGGTGATCACCAGCGGGCGGCAGTGGCAGGTGCTCACGGTGGCGACGTCAGCGTTGCAGTCGCAGTACAACTCCAACTGGACGATCGTCATGGCCGCGACGACGATCGCGATCCTGCCCCTCATGATCCTGTTCCTGGTGTTCCAGCGCCACGTCGTCCGCTCGATCACGATCACCGGATTCCGGTAGGAGTTCTGCATGGGAATGCGCGCACTCGTCGCGGCCGCCGTCGCCGCGCTCGCCCTGGCGGCCTGCTCGCCCGCCGGACCCGATGACGCGCCCTCCGCCGAGGGCGTCACCACCGTCACCGTGCGCCTGTGGGACGACCAGGTCGCCGCCGCGTACGAGCAGTCGTTCGACGAGTTCACGCGGCAGAACCCGGACATCCAGGTGCAGCTCGACGTCGTGCCGTGGAAGGACTACTTCGTCCGGCTGCCCCTCGACGTCGCGGGCGGCACGGTCGACGACATCTACTGGCTCAACAGCTCCAACTTCGGGGCGCTCGCCGACCAGGGGAAGCTGATCGACGTCGGCCGCGAGCTCGCCGACCTGCAGGCGGGCTGGGTGCCCGCCGCGGTGGAGCAGTACTCGCGGAACGGCACGCTGTGGGGCGTGCCCGCCCTCACCGACGGGCGCATCGCCGTCTACTACAACAAGGCGTTGGTCGAGGCCGCGGGCGTCGACCCGAACGACCTGACCTGGCACCCGACCGACCCGTCCGCCGACACGTTCCTGCCCGCGGTCCGCAAGCTCACCCGCGACAGCGCGGGCCGCACCGCCGACCAGCCGGACTTCGACCCGGGCGCGATCACCCAGTACGGCTTCAACGCCGCCCGCGACCTGCAGGCGATCTACTACAACTTCGTCGGCTCCAACGGCGGGCGCATCCAGGCCGACGACGGGACGCTCACGTTCACCGACCCGAAGACGGTCGAGGCGTTCGACTACATGGTCAAGCTGGTCAACACCCACCACGTGGCGCCGTCGGCCGCCGACACCAACGACAACCCGGACTTCAGCCGCGACCAGTTCCTGCAGGGCAAGATGGCGCTGTTCCAGTCCGGCACCTACAACCTCAAGAACGTCGGCGACGGGGCCACGTTCGAGTGGGGCATCGCGCCGCTCGTCGCCGGGCCGCAGGGCCGGGTCAGCGTCGTCAACAGCGTGATCGCCGCCGGCAACGCCGACAGCCCGCGCCGCGACGCGATCCTGAAGGTGCTGCGCTGGATCGGCTCGGAGGAGGGCGCCTCCTACCTCGGTGAGGAGGGCGCCGCGCTGCCCGCCGTCACCGCCGCGCAGCAGGCCTTCTACGACTACTGGGAGGGCCAGGGCGTCGACACGCGGTTCTTCGGCGACGCAGGCGGCACGGAGACGATCCCCGCCCCGTTCGGGCCGAAGTTCGAGGCCGCCTCCACCGCGTTCAACCCCGTGCTCAACGAGGTCTTCGCCGGCCGAACCCCGGTGGCGGAGGGCCTGGCCCAGGCCCAGGAGGTGGGCAACGCCGCGCTGCGCTGAGGTGACTTCAGCGCTGAGGTGACTTCAGGAAAGCCACATTCACGAAGTGCAGCTTCATGGATGTGGCTTTCCTGAACTTCGCCGGGGAGCGGTGTCTCAGGGGCCCGCGACCGGCATGCGGGTCGCCTCGGCGCAGGCGTAGCTCGCGGCGTCGTCGGGGTCGCCCTCGCCGTTCCAGCGGGCGACGGTCGGGTACGGGCAGATCGGGCGGGTCGCGGTGGTGGCCCCGTTCTCGTCGAGCCGCACCCCGGCCAGGGTCTCGGGCGCGGTGCCGTTCTCGACCCACTCCACGAGCGTGCCGAGCGGGTCGGCCGGCTGGGCGCCCGCGCCGCCCCGGCAGTGCCCGACCCCCGGCGCGAGGAACAGGCGCACGAACTCGCTCGCCTGCTCGGGACCGAGCGTCGCCCGCACCCGCTCGTAGTAGTCGACGGTGCCCTGGAACGGGACCCCGAAGTCGGCGGCGCCGTGCCAGAGCAGCAGCTTGCCGCCGGAGTCGGCGAACGCCGACAGGTCGGGGTCGGCCGCCCCGAGCACGTCGTCGTAGGTGCGGACGGCCTGGTCGAAGAACGCCTCGAACGAGGCGGGGGTGAGCGTCGTCCAGTCCCAGCCGCGGTCGTGGGCGAGGAAGAGCCCGAACCACCACAGGTCGTACTGGAACGGCTTGCCCACGAGCCGCCCGTCGACCTCCTCGGTGTCGTGCAGCCCGGCGAACGGGGCGCCCGGCGCGAGCCCGTACCAGAGGAAGCGGCCGTCGGTCCGGCGCGGGCCCTCGCCGATCCGCCGGATCACCTCGGCGTCGGCCGCGGTGATCGCGCCGCACGGCGTCTCCCGGCCGACCAGCGTGCCCGGGTCGAACCGGCAGGCGAGCGGGTCGCCGATCACCCCGTCGACGACCCCGTCGCCGAGGGTGTCGCAGGCCTCGACCGCCGCCGCGAGCGCGGCCTCGAACTTGCACGCCGGCACCGGGTTGCCCGCCGACAGCATGACGACCTGGCCCCAGATCTGGCCCGTCTGCATCTCCGGGAAGTTGATGACCGGGGCGCCGGCGGCGATCCCGTCGTACTCCTCGGGGTGGCGCTGGGCCTCCATCACGCCCTGGCGGCCGCCGGTGGAGCAGCCGTTGAAGTACGAGCGAGCGGGGTCGCTGCCGTAGAAGGCGCGGATGACGTCTTTCGCCGCGAGGGTCATGTCGTGGACGCCCTCGTGGCCGAAGTCCTCGATCGCGGGCCAGTTCGGGTTGCCGGTGGCGTCCAGCGCGAAGTCCGCCGTCGGGCCGGTGTGCCCGGCGTCGGTCGCCGCCGCGGCGTAGCCGGCGCGCAACGGCTCGAGCAGCCGTTCCGGGTCGCCGCCGAGGAACCCGCCGCCGCCCACGGCCTGGAACCGCCCGTTCCAGCCGTCCACCGGCAGGTACACCCACACGGTGACCACACCGTCGTCGACCGGGTCGGTGACGGTCAGCGTCACCCGGCAGGACCGCGGCGTGGTGGCGTCGCCCGGGTCCTCGTGGGCCTCCGCCACGGTCGTGGCGGGCCGCGCCAGCTCGCGCAGGGCGTCGCAGGAGCGCTCGGGCAGCGGGGGCGAGGCCGGCGCGGGCGCGGAGCTGCAGGCCGCCGCCAGCCCGGTCGCGAGGAGCGCTGCCGCAACGCTGCTGACCCGGCGCCATCGCACACCCGGAACGTAGGCGCCTGCGCGAGCGGCCCACCACGCGCAACCGGCTCACCCGCGCTACGACACTTGTCGCAGGTCAGCGCGTCACACGGCGCCGGCCTGACGGGCGAGCGCGGCCGCGATCACGCGCGCGCCGTCGGGGAAGCGCTCCGGCGCGGGCCCCGAGTAGTTGAGGCGCACGTAGGCGCCCGCGGGCTCGGCGGGGAACCACTCCGTGCCCGGCGCGATCAGCACGCCCTCGGCCTCGCAGTCGCGGGTCAGCCGCTCGGCGTCGGTGCCCTCGGGCAGGCGCACCCACAGGTGCAGGCCGCCGCGGGGCACGTGGTCGAGCTGCGCGTCCGGCACGTGCTCGGCGAGGCTTTCGACCAGCAGGTCCCGGCGGGCCCGCAGCTGGCGGCCGAGGTGGCGCAGGTGCGCGTGCCAGCCGCGCTGGGTGACGACGTCGAGCGCGGCGGCCTGCAGCACGTCGCTCACGTACATCGACTCGGCGCCGCGGTCGGACAGGATCCGGTCGCGCACCGGACCGCGGGCCACCACGGCCGCGACCCGCACCGACGGCGACCTCCGCCCCGCTGATGGTCGCGCTGGCGGGCGCCTCGGCGCAGGCGGAGCCGCCGTCGGCGTCCCCGGCGGAGTGGGCGGCGTTCGCCTACCTCGGGGTGGTGAGCATGTACCTCGGCTTCTACGCCTGGTACCGGGGGCTCGCCATCGGGCCGATGGCGCGGGTGAGCCAGGTGCAACTGGTGCAGCCCGTGCTCACGATCGGCTGGGCGGCGCTGCTGCTCGGCGAGGAGCTGACCTGGCCGACCGGGCTCGGCGGCGTCGCGGTGATCCTCTGCGCCGCGGCGGCCGTGCGCATCCGGTCCGGGGGAGGGCCCACTATCCGGCGAGGGCACCGCGCGCAGCGGGCCACGGCGGGTCGAGCTCCGAGAACAGGCTGAGGTTCTCCGCGCAGTCGCGCACGAGCGCGGCCGCGTCCGGCAGGACGGGGCGGCCGTCGAGCAGCACCACCGCCTCCGCGGGCAGCGGGCGGGCCGGGCCGTCGCGCCGCACCGCCTCCAGCAGGTGCATGAACGGCGCGCACGCGGCGAGCGGGGCGAGCAGCGGCACCGCCGGGTCGGCGAGGTGGGCCACCAGGTTGTCCAGCAGCGGGGCCCGCCCCGGTGGCCCGCTGACCTCCGCGCCGTCGGCCGTGCGCCCGGTGAGCGTGTCGGTGGTGTACTCGAGCTCCAGCCTGCCCCGCTCGCCGTGCACGACGATCCGCGGCGGCGACTGGTCGGGCGCGCACAGGGTGACGGCCACGACGATCGGCAGCCCGTCCACCGTGAGCCGGGCCGCGGCCGTGTCGTCGCTCTCGGGGGAGAGGACCCGGTAGCGCTCCAGCTCGACCGCGACCTCGGCGTCGTCGGCCACCCCGGCGACGCGCAGCGCCGACGCGGTGGCGTGCGCGAACGGGTTGGTGAGCGCGCCGTCGGTGACCGGCGCGCCGTCGAGCTCCATGCGACCCGCCCACGCGGCGCGGGTGAAGTAGGAGCGCTCCCTCACCCACGCCCCGTGCACCCCGATCCCGCGCACCCGCCCGACCGCGCCGTCGGCGACCAGCCGAGCGGCGTGCGCGAGGGCGTGGGAGCCGAACGACTGGAACCCGACCTGGCACACCCGCCCCGCCGCGGCGGCCTCCGCCACCAGCGCGCGGAACTGCTCCATGGACGCGGTCGGGGGCTTCTCCACGTACAGGTGCGACCCCGCCGCGAGCGCGAGCCGCGCGAGCGGCAGGTGGGTGTGGATCGGCGTCGAGACGATCGTGACGTCGGGGCGGACCCGGTCGAGCAGCTCGGCCGCGTCGGCGAGCACCGGCACGTCCGCGCCGCCGGGCAGGGCCCGCACCCGCTCGAGGGCGTCGGGATCGGGCGGTCGCGGGTCGGCGAGGCCGGCCACCCGCACCGCACCGGTGCCGGCGAGGCGCAGGAGCCCGTCCAGGTGCACCCGTCCGAAGCCGTGCACGCCCAGCAGGGCGACGCGCGGCGCTGCGTCCACCGTCATGGTCCTCCCAACGGAAAGCGGTTGCCAGCCTACGTCACGCGGGCGGCGGGGGCGGGCGTAACGCGGCCGCGGGCAACTGCGAGCACCTGATGCCCCCAGCACCACGGCTCGCCGCGGCAGCTCCCCCGCACGGCGCGGCGGCCGTACCCCGTTCAGGAGCTCCACCGTGTCACGTTCTGGTTCCGCCCCGGCGGGCCGCGCGGTCCGGCTCGCGGCCGCCGGGTTGACCGCGGCCGCGCTCGCGGGCTGCGCAGGCGCGGTCGACGCGCCGCTCGCCGCCCAGCCGCCGGTCCGGCTGCCGGTCCCCGACGTGGTCGGCACACCGCTCGACGTCGCGACGGCCGCGCTGGACGCCGCGGGGTTCGCCGCCGCCCCCCGCGACGCGCTGCGCCACCGCGCGCGGCCCGTCGGCCGCACGTGGGTCGTCTGCACGCAGGACCCCGGGCCGGTCCCCGCCCCGGCGGGCACCGTCGTCGAGCTGGGCGTGGTCGAGGAGGGCGAGGCGTGTCCCGGCCCCGCCCCGGCGCCGCTCGCCGCCATGCGCACCGTTCCCACCACCGCCCTGCCGACCACCGGCCCGCGCGCCGCGGCGGCACCGCCCCCGACGCCCACGCCCGCGCCCCGGGCCGCGACCCCGCGCCGGATCCTCGCACCGGACGAGGCCGGTCAGCCGTAGCGCCACCCCGCGGTGATGAACGAGCGGAGCAGCTCGGTGCTCGAGGCGGGCGGGGGAGCGTCGGAGAGGTTGCCGATCCGGTCGTCGAAGGCGCTCTGGGTGAGCGCGCCCACCGCGAACAGGTAGCTCCACTCGTAGAAGCCCGGCGGCTTGCCCGGCAGCGCGCGCCGCAGGGCGGCGATGAACTCGCGCGCCATGGGGTCGAACATCTCGCGGATCACGGGCCGCTGCATGCTCGACGGGTCGGCGGCCTCCCGCAGCACCAGCCTGCGGTACCAGGCGCCCTCCTCGGCGAGCGCGACCACCGGGTCCATGAACGCGGCGACGATCCGCTCCAGCGCGTCCGGCGCCTCGAAGTCGTCGATCTCGCGCAGCAGCCGCAGGCGCTCCTCGTTGACGTGCTGGCGGCGGGCGAAGACGGCGACGTAGAGCTCGAGCTTGGACGGGAAGTGGTAGCCGACCAGCGACAGCTGCACCCCGGCGGCCGCGGCGACCTGGCGCAGCGTCGTGGCGTGGTAGCCGGACTCGGCGAACACCCGCTCCGCGGCGTCCAGGATCCGCTCCCGCCTCTCCGGTGGCGGCCCCGCGTCGTCCGGCATGCCGCCACCGTACTGCACGAGCGTCCAGTCGGATATTGACCCGACTGACTGGACGTCCGTACAGTCGGGAGGCACCGGCTCGAAGGGGAGACGCGATGCGGCGCATGCGGTGGGTGGTCCTGGGCGGCAGCTTCCTCGCCTACATGTTCGACGCGATGGAGATCATCCTGCTGTCCCTGGCGCTCCCGGCGATCCGCGAGGACCTGCAGCTCAGCCCGGCCCAGGGCGGCCTGCTCGCCACCGCGACGCTGCTCGGCATCGGCCTGTCCAGCGTGCTCGCGGGCTACGTCTCCGACAACTTCGGCCGCAAGACCGCGCTGGTCGCCTCGCTCACGACGTTCGGGGTGTTCACCGCGGCGCTCGCGGTGGTGCCGAACTTCGAGCTGTTCCTGCTGCTGCGGTTCGTCGCCGGATTCGGGCTCGGCGGGGTGTGGGGCGTGGTGTCGGCGTACGTCGTCGAGACGTGGCCCAGCGAGTCCCGCGGCCGGGCCGCGGCGTTCGTGCTGAGCAGCTTCCCGATCGGCGGCGTGGTGGCGGCCGTGCTCTCCGGCGTGTTCCTGCCCGACTGGCGGCTGATGTTCTTCGTCGCGGGCGCCGGGGTGGTCCTGCCGCTGCTGGTGGTGATCCCGCTGTTCCCGGAGTCGTCGGCGTGGAGCGAGGCGAAGGCCGCCGACGCGGGCGGCCGGGTGTCGGTCACCGAGATCTTCGCGAAGGACGTGCGGCGCCGGACGATCGTCGCCACCCTCGTGGCCGGGCTCGCCCTCACCGGGTGGTGGGGCGGTTCGACCTGGCTGCCGACCTACCTCGCGCAGGACCGCGGCATCCCGACCGCGACGGTGGCAGTCTTCATGACCGTGCTGAACCTCGGCATGTTCGTCGGCTACAACGCGTTCGGCCTCATCGCGGACCGGATCGGGCGCCGCTCGGCGATCATCGTCTCGCTGCTGGGCGTGGCGGTGACCCTCCCGCTCTACGCGCTGACCACCAACCAGACCGCGCTGCTGTGGTTCGGCCCGCTGTTCGCGTTCTTCGCGGCGTTCACCGGCCTGTTCGGCTCCTACATCGGAGAGCTGTTCCCCACCCGGATCCGCACCACCGGGGCCGGGTTCTGCTTCAACGTCGGCCGCGGGGTGTCGGCGTTCGCGCCGTTCGGGCTCGCCGCCGTGGCCGGGGTCATCGGCCTGTCCGGTGGCCTGCTGGTCTGCGCGGCGTTCTTCGCCGCGGCCGGCCTGCTGACGTTCCTGCTGCCCCGCACCGACGTCCCCACCGCCGTACCCGAGAGGACCGCATGACCACGATGCCCCCGCCCGAGCTGGCCGAGCTCGCACCGGGCGTGTTCGCCTACGTCCAGCCCGACGGCAGCTGGATGATCAACAACACCGGAGCGGTGGCCGGGGACACCGGGCACCTGCTCGTCGACACCACGTCCACCGAGTCGCGCAACCGGGCGCTGTTCGCCGCGGTCGCGGAGGTCTGCCCGGGGCAGCCGCGGGGGCTGGTCAACACCCACCACCACGGTGACCACACCTACGGCAACTGGCTCGTCCCGGAGCAGACGCCGGTCATCGGCCACGTCACCTGCCGCGAGGACGTGCTGGCCGCGGGGCTCGTCGCCGCGCAGGTGCTCACCGGGCCCGACTACGGCCGGATCGAGATCCGCCCGCCGGACCTCACGTTCACCGAGGCCATGACGCTGCACCTCGGGGAGCGGCGGGTGGAGCTGGTCCACGTCGGGCCGGCCCACACCCGCAGCGACGTGATCGTGTGGTTGCCGGAGGAGCGGGTGCTCTTCTCCGGGGACCTCGCGTTCGCGGGCGGCCAGCCGTTCCTCGTCGAGGGCAGCGTCGCGGGATACCGGCCCGCCCTCGACCGGATCCGCGCGCTGGAGCCGGAGGTCCTCGTGCCGGGCCACGGGCCGGTGTGCCGGGGCGAGGAGATTCCCGCGCTGCTCGACGACCTGGCCGAGTACGCCGCGTTCGTCGACGCCGTCGCGCGCGAGCACCACGCCGCGGGGCACACGCCGCTCGAGGCCGCGACCGCCGAGAAGGACAACCGGTTCGCCTCGTGGCAGGAGAGCGAGCGGCTCGTCGGCAACCTGCACCGCGCCTACAACGAGCTGGACGGCAACCCGCTGGGCACGCGCATCCCGCTCGACTCGGTGTGGCCGGACATGATCGCCTTCCACGGCGGACCGATAGGGTGCTACGCCTGATGCGCTGGGTCACATATCGCACGGCGGCCGGCGGCGAGCGCCCCGGGCTGCTGCAGGACGGGCGCGTGCACGGGCTGGACGGCACGCTGCTGGAGCTGATCGAGTCGGGGCTTTCGGCCGCGGGGGAGCGGGCGCTGTCCGACCCGGTGGAGGTGGTCGAGCTCGCCGACGTGCAGCTCGCGGCGCCGATCCCGCGGCCGCCGTCGGTGCGCGACTTCCTGTCGTTCGAGGAGCACCTGCGCAACGCGCTGCGCGCGCTGGGCCGGGAGCGGGTGCCGCCGGTGTGGTTCGAGCAGCCGGTGTTCTACTTCTCCAACCCGGCGGCGATCCTCGGCCCCGACGCCGAGGTCCCGATCTCGCCCGGGTGCGCGGCCTTCGACTACGAGGTGGAGGTGGCCGCGGTCGTCGGGCGCGCGGGCAGCGACCTCTCGCCCGCGCAGGCGGAGTCGCACATCGCCGGCTACACGATCTTCTGCGACTGGTCGGCGCGGGACGTGCAGCAGCGCGAGTCGACGGCCGGGCTGGGCCCGGCGAAGGGCAAGGACGGCGCCACCAGCCTCGGCCCGGTGCTCGTCACCCCGGACGAGCTGGAGCCGTACCGCGAGGGCAAGGGCTTCCGGCTCGCGATGCGGGCGGCGGTCAACGGCCGCGACACCGGCGGCGGCAGCTGGGCCGACATCCACTGGTCGTTCGGGCAGATGCTCGCCTACGCCTCCCGCGGCACCCGGCTGCTGCCGGGCGACGTGATCGGCAGCGGCACGGTCGGCACCGGCTGCCTGCTGGAGCTGTCGGGCCTGCACGGCTCGGAGGCCTACCCGTGGCTGAAGCCCGGTGACGTCGTGACGATCGAGGTGGAGCAGCTCGGGGCGCTGACGGGCCGGATCGTCCCCGGCCCGGACGTGGTTCCCCTGACCTGACCTCGGCCGGCCGCGCTCAGGGGGCGGCGCTCCACCCCTCGCGGGTGCCGAACTCCTGCAGCGCGGCCGCCGTCGCGGCGTCGGTGGGGGTAGAGAGCCTCGACGACGATGTCGTCGAGGGTGATGTCGAACGCGGCGCCGAACGTGGTGATCGTGCTGAGGAACGACGGCTCGGCCCGGTCGTAGGTGATCCGCAGCGGCATCGCGATCTCGGCCGGGTCCGGCGGCTCGTCGTCACCGTCACCGTCACCGTGGCCGGCGAGCTCGGCGTGCAGGGCGAGCAGCTCCGGGTCGCCGGTCTGGTGGGCCTGGCGGGCCAGCCGCGACAGCAGGAAGCGGCGCACCTGCGCCTCGTTGACCAGGCGGCGGGCGAACCCGTCCGGGTGCAGGCCCAGCCGCATCATGTTGACCGGTGGTTCGAGCAGCGCGGGCGCCGCGCCCGCGAGCAGGACGCGCGCCGCGTCGTTGGCGAGCAGCAGGTTCCAGCGGCGGTCGACCACCACCGCCGGGTTGGGCAGGTGCGCGCGCAGGATCTGGCGCAGCGCCTGCCGCGCGGCCCGCAGGTCGGGGGCGTCGAGCGGGCGTTCCCGAAACACCGGCGCGTAGCCCGCCGCGACGAGCAGCCGGTTGCGCTCCCGCAGCGGGACCTGCAGGTGCTCGGCGAGGTGCAGGACCATGCGGCGGCTCGGGACCGTGCGGCCGGTCTCGACGAAGCTGATGTGCCGCGAGGAGACGTCGGCCTGGATCGCGAGGTCGAGCTGGCTCAGCCTGCGCCGGCGGCGCCATTCCCGCAGCAGCTCGCCGACCTCCACCGTCCGAGTTCTACCGGCGCGCGGGCGCGGTCGCCATGACCCGGCAGGTCATGGCGCGCGGTCGGCGGTCTCGGGGGCGCCGTGCTCGGCGAACGTGCGCTCCCCGTGCACGGCCAGCTCGGCGAGCACGGCCTGCGGGTCGCCGGCCTCGATCAGCTCGAGCAGGTGGCGGTGGCGGGCGACGTTCTCGTCGAGGGTCTCGTAGTAGCGCTCCCGCACGTCCAGGTTGCGGGACATGCACAGCATCATCTGTTGCTGCACCGAGCGGTAGATGTCCGAGAGCCTGCGGTGCCCGGCGAGCGCGACGATCGAGGCGTGGAACGCGTAGGCGCTCTCGACGAGCGCGCCGCGGTCGTGGTCGCGGGCGTTGCGCTCCATCCGCTCCAGCGCCTCGTGGCAGGCGGCCAGGCGGGAGCGGTCGGTGACCGGGACGCCCAGCTCGACGGCCATCCGCTCCAGGCCGCTGCGCAGGGTGAGGATCTCGAAGACGTCCTGGTCGGTCAGGGTGGCGACGGTGGAGCCGTAGCGCGGGCGCGTGACGACCAGACCGTCGTTCTGCAGCAGCCGCAGCGCCTCCCGCAGCGGCGGGCGGCTGATGCCGAGCTGCTCGGTGAGCCGCTCCTCGATCAGCCGCTCCCCGGGCGCGAGCGCCCCGGAGAGGATCATCTTGCGGATCGACTCGGCGGCCAGCGCGACCAGGCTGGGCGGGTCGATCCGCTCGCCGACGCCGGTCATGCCGCCCTCCCGTTGCTTTCCCTTCGGGGCCCAGCATCCCGCACGCCCGGGCGGGGGGCGGCGGGGGGCCGGTGCTTGCGCCCGTGCCGAGGGCCGTTGTAGACAATAGTCGATGCCCCGCGACGCGAAAGGCGCTCGATGACGATCGCGCAGGCAGGCGCCTGATGGCAGGACGCTCGGTCGGGTTCGCTGGCCTGGGCAACCTCGGCCGCCCGATGGCCGGCACGCTCGTGCGCGCGGGTTTCGACCTCGCCGTGTTCGACACCGTGCCGGAACGCGCCGGACCCCTCGTCGAGCTCGGTGCGGCCGCGGCGCCGGACGCCGCCGCCCTCGCCGACCGCGACGTGCTGGTGCTCGCCGTGCCCGACGACGCCGCCGTCGAACAGGTTCTCGACGCCTACCTCGCGATCGACCGCCCCGGGCGGGCCGCGGTCGTGCACAGCACGGTGCTGCCGCAGACCGCGATCCGCCTGGCCGAACGCGCCGCGGGTCGGGGTGTCGACGTGGTCGACGCACCCGTCAGCGGGGGAGCCGAGCGCGCGGCTGCGGGCACGCTCACCGTGATGGCGGGTGGTGACGCGGCCGCGCTGGAGCGGCTGCGCCCGCTGCTGGACGCCGTCGGCGACCCGGTGTTCCACGTCGGGCCGGTCGGGGCCGGTGCGGCCACGAAGCTCGCACACCAGCTCGCGATGTTCGCCAACCTCGCCGGGCTGTACGAGGCGATCGACCTCGCGTCGGCCCACGGCGTGCGCACCGATGCCCTGCTCACCGTGTTCTCGACCGGCCTCGCCGACTCGTGGCACGTGCGCAACCTCGACTTCTGGGACCGCACGGCCGCGGCCTACGACGCGAGCGGCACGCCGGTGTCCGCCCGGCCGTGGAGCAAGGACCTCTCCGAGGTCGTGCAGGCCGCGCGCGCCGCGGACGTGCCGGTGCCCCTCGCCGGGTGGCTGGCGCAGACGCTCGCGGCACGGGTGGAGGCGCACGCGGCCGCCGCCCGGGATCCAGGCCGGTGACCCGTCACCAGTTCGAAGGGAGACGCATGGCGAACGAGGGTGCACTCGCCGGCATGACCGTGCTCGACCTCACCCAGGTGATGGCCGGCCCGTTCTGCACGATGATCCTCGCCGACCTCGGGGCCGACGTGATCAAGGTCGAGAACCCCGAGTCCGGCGACCAGACGCGCTCGGCGATGGCCCACCCCGGCGCGTTCCACGCGCTCAACCGCAACAAGCGCAGCATCACCCTCGACCTCAAGTCCGACGCCGGGCGGGCGACGTTCCACGAGCTGGCGCGCTCCGCCGACGTCGTCGTCGAGAACTGGCGGCCGGGCGTCGCCGCGAAGCTCGGGGTCGACTACGAGGCGCTCCGCCCGCTCAACCCCGGCCTGATCTACGCGAGCGTGTCCGGGTTCGGCCAGACCGGTCCCTACGCCGACCGCCCCGGTTACGACCTCATCGCGCAGGCGATGTCCGGGGTCATGAGCGTGACGGGGGAGCCGGGGGACCGGCCGGTGAAGTCCGGCATCCCGCTCGCCGACCTCGGGGCTGGCCTGTTCACCGCGGTCGGGATCCTCGCCGCGTGGGCGGCGCGGCAGCGCACCGGGCAGGGCCAGTACGTCGAGACCTCGCTGTTCGAGGCGGCGGTGGCGTTGTCGGTGTGGGAGTCGACGGAGTTCTGGGCCACCGGGCGGGCCCCGCAAGCCCTGGGCTCCGCCCACCGGATGTCGGCGCCGTACCAGGCGCTCGCCACCCGCGACGGCTACATCACCGTCGGGGCCAACAACGAGCGGCTCTGGCAGCGGCTGTGCAAGGCCCTCGACGCGCCGGAGCTCGCCGCCGACCCGCGCTTCGCCACCAACGACGACCGGATGGCCCACCGCGCCGAGCTGGAGGCCGAGCTGGAGCGCCGCCTCGCCGCCGACGACACCGCCGCGTGGGTCGAGCGGCTGCTCGCCGCGGGCGTGCCCGCCGGGCCGATCCAGGACTACCAGCAGGTCCTCGAGGAGGACCCGCACGTGAAGGCGCGGGGGATGGTCTCGACGGTGGAGCACCCGGTCGACGGGCGGATCCGCGTGCTGTCCTCGCCGCTGCACATGTCGGGCACCCCGCCGACGGTCCGCACGCCCCCGCCGCTGCTCGGCCAGCACAACGACGAGGTGCTCTCCCGCGTCGAGGCGCCGGAGCCGGAGCGGGGGACCGTCCGCAGCAGGCGCGACGGGCCCGTCCTGCACGTCGAGCTGTCCAACCCGGCCCGGCGCAACGCGCTCACCTGGGAGATGTACGACGAGCTGCAGCGGCTGTGCGTCGAGGCGCGCTCGGACGCCGACCTGCGGGTGGTGGTGCTGCGCGGGGCGGGGGAGGCGTTCGCGGCGGGTACGGACATCGCGCAGTTCACCGAGTTCACCAGCGCCGCCGACGGGCTCGACTACGAGCGGAGGGTCGGCGCGGTGCTCGACGACCTCCTCGCCGTGCCGGTGCCCGTGCTGGGCGTGGTGGACGGGCCCGCGGTCGGCGGCGGGCTCGCCCTCGCCGCGTGCTGCGACGTGCTGGTGGCCAGCGACCGCGCCGTGTTCGGCGCACCGATCGCGCGGACGCTCGGCAACGTGCTCGCCCCCGCCGTCGTGGCCCGGCTGCAGCGCCGTCTCGGCGTCTCGCGCACGATGGGCATGCTGCTCACCGCCCGCACCATCGACGCGGCGGAGGCGGCGACCGCCGGGTTCGTGCACGCCGTCGTCCCGCCGGAGGAGCTCGACGCCGCCGCGGCGGATCTCGCGCAGCGGCTCGCGTCCGGCGCCCCGCGCACCCTGGCCGGGCTCAAGGAGATCGACCGCAGGCTGTCCGCGGTCGACGTCGACGCCGACGACGTGATCGCCGACTGCTACGGCAGCGCCGACTTCCGCGAGGGCGTCGCCGCGTTCGTCGCCCGGCGCAAGCCGCGCTGGAGCGGCTCGTGAGCGGGCAGGTCGGGCTGATCGACACGCACCACCACTTCTGGCGGACGGCGCTGCAGGAGCAGCCCTGGCGCGACCCGGCGCACACGGAGCTGGCGGCCGACTTCGAGCCCGACGACCTCGCGCCGCTGATGGCGCAGGCGGGCGTCGAGTCGACCGTGCTCGTCGAGTCGGTCGACACCGCGGCGGAGAACGACCGGCTCGCCGCCTACGCGGCCGCGTTCCGCCCGGTCGCGGGCGTCGTCGGCTGGCTGCCGCTCGACGACCCGGCCGCGGCCCGCGCCGAGCTCGCCCGCGCCGACCGCGCCCGCTGGTGCGGCGTGCGCATGCTCGTCGCCCGCGAGCCGCTCGACTGGCTCGACCCGGGACTCATGGCCGAGCTGGCCGCCGCCGAGCTCGCGTGGGACGTCGTCGCCGTGACCGAGGAGCAGGTCGAGGCGGTGGTCGCGCTCGCGCGGCGGGTGCCCGAGCTGCGGATCGTCGTCGATCACATGGCGCGCCCGCCGCTGGAGACCGGTGACCTCGACCCGTGGGCCGCCCGCCTCGCCGCGCTGGCGAGCTGCCCGAACGTGGCGCTCAAGCTCTCGATCGGGGTCGACCTGCTCGGGGTGTGGCCGCGGTGGCACCGTGTCGCGATCACAGCGGCCGTCGCGCGCGCGGTGGCCGCGTTCGGGCCCGACCGGCTGATGTTGGCGAGCAACTGGCCCGTCGTCACCGTGCGTGCCGACTACGGCACCGCCCTGCGCGACCTGGAGGCGGCGGTCGTCGCCGCCGGGGTCGACGAGGCGGGCCTGGCGCAGGTGCGGGCCGGGACGGCGCGGCGCTGGTACCGCCTGCCCCGCTGCTGAGGCCGGTCGGACGACGACGTCGAGCGTGTCGCCGAGGTGACCGGAGTCGTCCCCGTTGCGCGTGAACAGGACCAGCCCGCGCGACGACGCGATCGCCGCGATCACCAGGTCGAGGCGGCGCGGTCGCGGGTTGCGGTCGGCGGCCACGGTCATCGCCACCAGGGCCGCATCGCGCCGCCGCGCCACGATCGAGCGGCAGCGGGATCGAACTCCGCGACGGCATGCCGGGCAGCTCTGTTCGAGCAGCTCTCGTCGCGACGTCCGCGGCCGTCGCGACGCCCTGGTGGAGCTCCGCCACGGTGATGGCGGTGGGTTCGGGGACGGCCGGGAGGACACCCGGGTCCAGCGTGTCGAGGTCGATGCAGGTGCAGGCGTCGAGCACGCCCGGTGCCGGTCGGTCAGCCACGGTGGTCCGGCAGGTCGTCGGCGTCGGGTCGGTCCTCGCCGACGTGCTCGCCGACGTGCTCGTCGGTGTCGCGGCACGGGGCGCACCTCGGCGACCGGGACGGCCGTTGCGGGTGACGTCGGAACTCGCTGGCGTCCGGGCCTGGCCGACGATCACAGTGGGGCCATGACCGACGCGCCCGCCATCGCCGACACCCCGGAGCCCCCCTACGTGGCCGTGATCTTCACGTCGATCCGCGCGGACGGCGACGACGGCTACGGCGCGACGGCCGAGGAGATGGGGCGGCTCGCCGCGCAGCAGCCCGGCTACCTCGGGTTCGAGTCCGCCCGCGACGGCATCGGCATCACGGTCTCCTACTGGCGCGACGAGGAGTCGGCCCGGGCGTGGAAGCAGCACGCCGCGCACCTCGTGGCGCAGAAGCGGGGGCGGGAGACGTGGTACCGCGACTACCGCGTGCGGGTCGCGACGGTCACCCGCGACTACGACAAGCGCTCCTCCGAGCTGCGGTAGCGCGGCCGCAGCAGCCAGATCCCGGTGGCCGCGGAGACGACCGCGGCGGCGATCGTCGTGGCCGCGACACCGGCGAGCGCGGCCGCGGTGCCCGCGGCGAGCGGGGCGACGGCGAGCCCCGCCGTGTAGGCCAGGTTGTACAGGGCGTACGCCGCCCCGTAGGCGGGCGGGCGGATGTGCTCGGCCAGCGTCCCGATCAGCACGAGGGTGGGCGCGAGCACGAGCTGGGCGCCGACGCCGACCAGGAGCACGCCCGCGATCGACCCGGCGGCGACGGGCAGCCCGCAGAGCACGAACCCGGCGGCCGCCACGAACGTGCCGAGCGCGGCCATCCGCCCGGCGCCGATCCGGTCGGTCATGATCCCGGCGAGCGGCGCGGCGAGGCCGCCGAGCAGCGCGGCGGCGCCGAAGACCAGCCCGATGGCGGTGGACCCGAGCCCGAGCACGGCCAGGTGCAGCGGCAGCACCGGCTCGGCGAACGCGATCGCGGCCGCCCCCAGCGCGGTGAGCCCGATCATCAGCCCGGCCCGCGGCCCGTGTGCGACCACCCGCAGCGGGGTGGACCCCGGCGCGCCGGCGGTGGGCCCGACCCAGATGATCCGTGCCACCGCGTCGGCCGCGGCCAGCACCGCGACGAGCACGAACGGCGCCCGGGGCCCGAACGCGTCGGCCAGCACGCCCGAGACGGCGGGCCCGAGCAGCACGCCGACCCCGACCGCCGAGAGCGCGAGCCCCATCACGGTGCCGCGCCGCTCGGGCGGGTGGGTGCTCGCGATCAGCGCGAGGCCGGCCGCCCAGCTCGCGGCCGCGGCGAGGCCCTGCGCGACCCGGGCGAGTGAGAGCGCGACGAGCCCCGCCGTGCCGGGTACGTCGACCACGACCGCGAACAGCGCCGTGGCGACGGCGAGCGCGACGAGGCCCGCGAGCAGTGGCCCGCGGGGGCCGGCGCGGTCGACCCAGCGGCCCACGACCGGCGTCGCGACGAGCAGCGCCACGGCGTAGGCCGCGAAGAGCAGACCGGCCGCGCCCGAGGACCCCGCGACGGCGGGGAGCACGGGCAGCAGCGGGACGAGGCTGCCGTAGAGGAACATGTCCACGGCCAGGGCGAGGGCGACGACCGCGACGGCGGCGCGCGGGCGGGTCGGGGTGGCGGGGGTCACGGAAGCATCCCTGCGAGGACGGGCCGCACGCTCGCCGCGTCGGCCGGGGGGACGAGGGCGGGGTCGTGGGCGGCGAGCAGGGCGGTGCCGGTGAGCCAGGCCATCAGGTGGGCCGCGGCCGGTTCCGGGTCGGTGAGCGGGTCAGCCGACAGCGCGTCGAGCAGCCGGTCGCGCCACACGCGCAGGCCCGCTGCCTTCTGCGTGACCGCTTCCGGCGGGGTCGCGGCGCGCAGGCTCACCGCCATCAACGCCGTGAACCGGGGATCGTCGTGCAGCGCGTCGAGCCAGGCCAGCGCGAACGCCTCGAGCCGGTCCGCGAGCGGAACCCCCGGCGCGTCGAGCTCGGCCCAGACCGGGGCGGCGACGGCGTCCCACGTCTCGGAGAACACGGCGGCGAGCAGCGCCTCCTTGTCGGCGAAGTGGTGGTAGACCGCGCCTCGGGTGACGCCGGCGGCCTCGGCGATGCCGGCGAGCGTGGCCCGGTCGATGCCCTCGCGGGCGAAGGCGAACAGCGCGGCGTCGACGAGCGCGGCCCTGGTGGCGGCGGTGTCCTCGGCGGTTCGGCGCACCCCCTTTTCATACATGCATGTATGTATGAATGCAACGGATCGTCTACCGTGGACCCGTGAGCCCTCCCGAGCAGGTCGTGCTCCTCGACGACGAAGGGCGCGCCATCGGCACCGCCGACAAGGCCACCGTCCACGGCGCCACCACCCCGCTGCACCTCGCGTTCTCCTGCTACGGGTTCGACCGGGACGGTCGGCTGCTCGTCACGCGGAGGGCACGGCACAAGGCCACGTTCCCCGGCGTGCGCACCAACACCTGTTGCGGCCACCCCGGCCCGGGGGAGGCGGTGGAGGACGCGGTGCGGCGGCGGCTCGCCGACGAGCTCGGCCTCGGCGCCGTCGACCTGCGGCTCGTGCTGCCGGACTTCGCCTACCGCGCGCAGGCGGGGGGCATCGAGGAGAACGAGCTGTGCCCGGTCTACGTGTGCACGCTGGTGGGGGAGCCGCGGGCCCGGCCGGACGAGGTCGAGTCCGTGGAGTGGTGGAGCTGGGACGCGTTCGTGGCGGCGGCCGCGGCGGGTGAGCTCTCGCCATGGGCCCAGCTGCAGGCCCCGCTGCTGGACGCCCGGCGCGCCGACTGGGGGATGCCATGAGGGAGATCACGATCTTCAGTGGCTCGGCCCACCGGGAGCTGGCCGCGGCGATCTGCCACCACCTGGAGGTGCCGCTCGCGCCCTCGCGGGTCACCCGGTTCGCCAACGACTGCCTGGAGGTCCAGCTCCTGGCCAACTGCCGCGAGCGGGACGTGTTCATCGTCCAGCCGCTGTGCCCGCCGGTGCAGGAGCACCTGGTCGAGCTGCTGCTGATGCTCGACGCGGCGCGGGGTGCGTCCGCGGCCCGGATCACCGTGGTGATGCCGCACTTCGCCTACGCCCGCTCGGACAAGAAGGGGGCGCCGCGGATCTCGATCGGCGCCCGGCTGATGGCCGACCTGCTGCAGACCGCGGGAGCCAACCGGGTGCTGACGATGACGCTGCACTCGCCGCAGGTCCACGGGTTCTTCGGCGTGCCGGTCGACCACCTGCACGCCCTGCACGAGTTGGCCCGCCACTTCCGCAAGGGCGACCTGTCCAACACCGTCGTCGTGTCGCCCGACCTCGGCAACGCCAAGGAGGCCTCGCGCTTCGCCCGCCTGCTCGGCCTGCCCGTCGCGGCGGGCGCGAAGGAGCGGATCTCCGACGACAAGGTCGTGATCAGCTCGATCATCGGCGACGTGCGCGGCAAGGACGTCGTCGTGCTCGACGACGAGATCGCCCGCGGCAGCACGATCATCGAGCTGCTCGACCGGCTCGCCGAGCACGACATCGCCTCGGCCCGGGTGGCCTGCACCCACGGGCTGTTCGCCGACGGGGCGCTGGAGCGGATCGGCAAGCGCGACGACGTCACCGAGATCGTCTGCACCAACACGGTGCCGGTACCGGGTGCCGACCAGGCCCCGAAGCTCACCGTGCTCTCGGTCGCCCCCGCGCTCGCCGAGGCGATGCGGCGGATCCACAACGGCGAGTCGGTGAGCGTGCTGTTCGACGAGCAGCACTGAGGGTGCTCGCGGGACAGGCGCGGGCCGCCGCGCTGCACTGGGTGCGCCACCACGCCGGGCCGGGCTTCCGCGGGGCGTTCCTCACCGGGTCCGCCGCGGACCGGTCGCTCGACGAGGTGCAGCCCGCGTGGTCGGACGTCGACGTCACGGTTCTGCTCGCCGGGCCGGTCGCGCCGCCGAAGCCGGGCAAGATCCGCCACCGCGGGGCGCTGCTGGACGTCACCTACCTGCCGGTGTCGGCCCTCGCCGACCCGGAGAAGGTGGCGGCCACCCACTACCTCGCCCCGTCGTTCGCCGGCCCGGACGCGATCCTCTCCGACCCGACAGGGCTGCTGGGCGGGCTCCGCGCCCACATCGCGCCGACCTTCCGGTCGCCCGCCGCCGTGCGAAAGCGGGTCGCGGACGTGCTCGCCGCGGTGCGCACGCGCCTCGCCGCCCGCGACGAGGCGGCGCCGTGGCCGCAGCAGGTGCTGGCCTGGCTGTTCCCGGCGAGCCTCGTGGCGGTCGCGGTGCTCGTCGCGGCGGGCGAACGGCCGACCGTCCGGACGCGGTACCGGCGTGCCCGCGCCGTCCTCGGTGAGGAGTCCGGCCTCTACGCCCGGATGCTGGGGCTGCTCGGGTGCGCGGACGTCGATGCCGAGGTGGTGGTCGGCCACCTCGACCGGCTGGCCGTGGTCTTCGACGAGGCCGCCGCGGTCGGGCCGACCCGGTTCCCCTTCGCGTCGGACATCAGCGCGCAGGCGCGGCCCGTCGCGATCGACGGCAGCCGCGCGCTCGTCGCCGCCGGGGACCACCGCGAGGCGGTGTTCTGGATCGTCGCCACGTTCGCCCGTTGCGAGCGGATCCTCGGCGACCGCCCGGACGCCCCCGACTTCTCGGCCGCGCTCGCCGAGCTGGTCGGCGTGCGCGGCCCGGGCGATCTCCGCGCCCGCACCGCCGCCACGCTCGCCTTCCTCCCGGAGCTGGAGGAGGCCACGGCGGCCATCGGCGGGTTCTGAGCGCAGCCGGCGAAGCGCCGACCGGAAGCGGCCTCCCGTTTCGGTTCCGCGGAACCTGCCGTGCGACCTCGCCGGAGAGGCCTGCCCGGTTCGCGTGCGGCGCCGCCAGGAGGCGGGTTCCGCGGAAGGTGCGGGCGATCGGCCGGGTCATCGGTGACGACACCTCGGCGCTGGTGCGGATCGCGCAGCAGCTCGCGGCCGGTACCTCGAACCTGCGCCACACCAGGGTGGCTGCTGACGACTCGCCGACATCGAGCCCGCGACTCGCGCGCACCCGAAGCGCGACTCGCCGGCGGTCCGCGCACCGCGGCCGAGCCCGCCCTGCTCGGCGCCGCGGGGTGCCGGCTCCGGCGGGAGGTGCCGACCGCGGGCGGGGTGCGCGTCCTCGAGGCGCAAGCGGGGGTGACGCGCGTCATGTCACACGAGTGGCGGCGCGGGCGTCTCGTGGGCATGACACCGACACCGCACATCGTCGTCCTCGGCGCCGGCTACACCGGCCTCACCGCCGCGAAGCTCCTCGCCAGGCGCGCCCCCGTCACGCTCGTCAACGACAGGGACCGGTTCGTGGAGCGGATGCGCAACCACCAGCTCGCCGCCGGGCAGCCGGTGCGCGGCACGCCGCTGCGCGACCTGGTCGCGGGCACCGGCATCCGGCTCGTCGTGGACCGGGTCACCCGGATCGATCCGGACCGGCGGGAGGTGGAGCTCGCGAGCGGGGCCGAGCCGATCGGCTACGACCTCCTGGTGTACGCGCTGGGCAGCACCGCCGACCTGGACGCCGTCCCCGGTGCGGCCGAGCACGCCGTCGCCGTGGCCGACGCCGAGCGGGCCGTGCAGCTGCAGGACCGGATGCGCGCCGCCTCGACGGTCGCCGTGGTCGGCGGCGGGCTCACCGGCATCGAGGTCGCCACCGAGCTGGCCGAGTCCCACCCGGACCGGACCGTGCGGCTGGTCAGCGCGGGCCGGCTGGGCCCTGCCCTGTCCGAGCGCGGCCAGGAGCACCTGTACCGCACGTTCGATCGCTTCGGGATCCGGCTGCACGAGCACGCGCCGGTCGCGAAGGTCGGCCCCGACGGCCTGCTGCTCGAGCAGGGCGAGCGCGTCGACGCGGACGTGGTCGTCTGGACCACCGGCTTCCGGGTGCCGCCGTTGGCCCGCGAGGCGGGCCTCGCCGTCGGGGACAACGGGCGCATCCTGGTCGACGGCACGATGCGGTCGGTGTCGCACCCCGAGGTCTACGCGATCGGGGACGCCGGCGCCGCCCGCGACGCCGAAGGCCGCGAGATGCGCATGGGCTGCGGACCCGGCGGGCTGGCCGGCGCCTGCGCGGTCCGCGCGATCACCGACCGCCTGGCCGGCCGCACCCCGCGGCAGCTGGCCGTCGCGTACGACGGCCAGTGCATCAGCCTCGGGCGCAAGGACGGCCTCTTCCAGTACGCCCGCGGGGGCAGTCCGGTCGGCCCGATGCTCACCGGCCGCGTCGCCGCGGCGGTCAAGGAGGCCGTCGTCCGCGGGGCGGGCGGGTTCAGCCTGCGCCACCCGACCGTCGCGCTCCTCGCGGGCGGCCGGGCGCTCGCCTGAAGCGGTCAGCGGGTGGGGGCGGCGCCTCGCCCCAGCCCCACCGCGGCGTCGGGTAGTCGGTGGGCGGGTCGGCGCCCGGCGCCGAGTTCGCCTTCGCGATCCGCGTGCCCCACTCGACGTAGGTGACGAACGCCGAGCGGAACTCCGGGTCGTCGGGCAGTCCGGCCTCGTCGGCGCTCTGCGCGATCAGCTGGGCCCAGCGCGCCCGCTGCTCCTCGGTGATCGCGAGCCCGATGTGGTGGGCGAGCATCGCCGGGTAGCCGCCGAGCTGGTCGGTGTACTCGGTGGGGCCGTGGAACACCTCGCCGAACCAGCGGGCCACGTGGTCCTGGTGGTCCGGGCTCATGTTCCGGAAGAGCGGTTCGAGCACGGGTCGGCGAGCACCTTCTCGTAGAAGACGTCGGTCAGGCGGTGCAGCGCGGCGAAACCGCCGCACCACTCGTAGAGGGTGGGAACGTCGTCGGCCACGGGAGCCTCCTCCCCGGGTCTCCACCGCCGCACGGCGCAGGAGGGCGGTCACCGGCATCAGCGCGGAGAGCGCCCGATCACGCCACCTTGCGCGCGGACTCCAGGTGCCCGGCCAACTCGTTCATGTACGCGGCCTGCGCGGCGTAGTCCATGCTCGCGAACACCCAGGGGTAGACCTGGCGGGCCTGCCCGGCGGGGGTCCGCGCGAACGTCGGCTGGGCGATGATCTGCTCCGCGGTCATCTCGTCGAGCTGCGACTCGAGCACGACGTCGGCCGGGAGCGAACCGACGTTCTCCCAGCTCACGACTTCCCAGTAGTAGTCGGTGCCGCCCGGGTCGACGAAGTTGACGCCGAGGTCGGCGTAGGACGTGAGCGCCGGGTCGTCGGGCGCCTTCGCGACGTAGAAGCCCTCGTCGGGGTAGGCGGCCACCACGAGCACCTGCAGTCCGGACGCCGCCGCGGCGCGCAGCCGGTCGGCCGCGGCGTCGTACTCGGCGCGGGCGCCGGTGACCACGGCCGGGTCGGCGCCGAGGGCGAGCGCCAGCTGCGCGGTGCGGTCGATGACCTGCACCGCCGAGCCGTCCATCGTGATCGCCACGATCGGGGCGATCCGGGCGACCGCCTCCTGCTGGGCGAGGTCGGCGAAGCCGTAGAGCGGCTGCTGCGGGTCGATCGTGCCGGCCGCGTCGACGGGGTAGGCGTGCGTGACGATCAGGTCCGGCTCGGCCGCGGCGAGCGCCTCGAGGTCGATCTGGCCGTACATCATGCCGAGCTCGGTGACGCCGGACAGGTCGCGTCCTGCGAAGCGCTGGTCCTGGCTGATGGCGGTGTAGCCGAACGCGGCGACGGGCTCGATCCCGTAGTTCCACAGCGATGCGACGACGTCGGTGAGCCCGGCGATGCGGGTGGGACGCTCGTCGAGCGTGACGGTGTTGCCGAGGTCGTCGGTGTACGACCAGCCCCCGGTGCCGGTGGGCTCGGGCGCCGGGGTGGAGCAGGCCGTGACGGCCAGCAGGCCGCAGAGGAGCAGGCCGATCAGTCGCATGCGGTCTCCATCGATTAGGACCGCCTCACCTTAATTGCGAAGGCTCACGATCACGACGCCGCGCTACGGAGATCCGCTTCACACCCGCGAGGCCCGGTGACCCGGTGGGTCAGGCGGGGCGCGCCGGCCGGCGCTGCGCCGCGGGGCGGTTCACCGCCCACCGCGGCCCCTCGCCGCCCCACCACCGGAGCAGGTTGTCCGTGAACAGCTCGCCGCTGCGCCGGAACATCTCCTCGGTGAGGCCCGCGACGTGTGGGGTGGCCAGCACCCCGGGGGTGGGTGAGCAACGGGCCGGCGGGGTCGGCCGGCTCGGCCGCGTGCACGTCGAGGCCCGCCGCGCAGACCCGCCCGGAGTCGAGCGCGGCCACCAGCGCGGGCTCGTCGACGAGGCTCCCGCGCGCCACGTTGACGAACACGGCACCCGGCTTGACCGCCTCGAACGCCCGTGCGTCGAACAGGTTCCCGGTCTCGGGCGAGCCCATCGCGCAGCAGACCACGACGTCCGCCTCGGCCAGGACGTCGAGCAGCGCGCCCGGCCCGACCACCCGCTCCACCGGCTCCGGCCCGCCCAGCTCCGGCCGCGCCCGCACCCCCACCAGGCGCGTGCCGAACCCGGCGAGCCGGCGCGCCACGGCCGTGCCGATCGCGCCGAGGCCGACCAGCACGGTGGTCGTGCCGAGCAGCGACCGGCCCACCGGCTGCCCCCACCGCCCGGCCGCCAGCGCGGACCGCGCGTCGTCGAGCCGGCGCGGCAGCGCGAGCACGTGCAGCACCGCGAGCTCGGCCACGCTGTCGGCGTTGCCGGTCCGGTCGCCGGGCAGCCGGCAGACCCAGACGCCCGCCTCGGTGTGGCGTCCACGTCCACCCGGTCCAGCCCGACGCCGTACTGCTGGATCAGCCCCAACCGCCCGCGCGCGATCACCTCGGCGCCGACCTCCGCCCCGAACGGGCAGACCACGTCGGCGCCGTCCACGTGCGCGGCCGGCTCCGCGGCCCGGCAGCCGCGGATCCGCCACCCGGGAAGCAGCGGTTGCAGCCGCGTCCACGGCAGGCCGGGGTTGAACTCCTCCCGTCCGAACAGGACCTCCGGCACGTGCGGTGGATCTACGCCGGTCCCGGCGTCAGCTCGCCGGCTGCACGTCCGGGACGCCGTCCGCGGGCGGCGGGGCGGGCTCCTCGGCGAGCTCGGTGATCGGGGCGTCGCCGTTGTCGGTGACCAGCACCGGGGTGAGGAACTCGGTGCCGCCGCCGGTGATCCGCGAGACCCGTACGCCGGAGATGCCCGCGTGCCGGTCGGCCGAGTAGCGGAACGGCGCCACCCACGGCCCGGTGAACGTCGAACCCACCCGCTCGACCGCCTCGACGATGCCCTCACGCGTCGGGTTCGGGCCGGCGGCCTGCAGCGCCTGCACGAACGTGTACGCCTCGGCCATGCCGTAGATGCGGTAGTTGGTGAGCTCGCCCTCGCCGCCGTGCTCGTCCCAGACGCGCTGGAACAGCTGCGTCCACGGGCTCTCCGGGGTGTCGACGCCGGGCAGGTACTCGGTGGTCAGCACGCCCTCCAGGAGCCCGGCGTCGGTCACGGCGCCCTCGGAGAAGCGGGCGAGCAGCGAGCCGACGAGCGCCGGGTCGGAGCCGATGTTGGAGTAGATCCACTGCGGCGTGTAGTTCAGCCGAAGCGACTGCAGCTGCGACAGCGCCGTGTACGACGGCACGTTGAACCCGATCACGAGGTCGGCGCCCGCCGCCTGCAGCGCGGCGATCTGCGGCGCCACGTCGGTGTTGCCGGGCGTGTACCGCTCGGCGGCCACGATCTGGTCCTCCAGGTAGCGGCGCGCCCCGATCTCGGCGTCGCGGCCGAGGTCGTCGTCCTGCAGGAACAGCCCGACCCGGGCGTCGGGGAAGTTCTGCGCCACGTACTGCCCGATGATCTTGGCCTCGACCTCGTAGTCCGGCTGCCAGCCGAACGTCATCGGGTTCTCCTGCGGCTGGTCCCACAGCAGCGAGCCGGAGGAGACGAACAGGTCGGGCACGCCCTCGCCGTTGAGGTAGTCGAGCACCGCCGAGTGGGTGGGCGTGCCCAGCCCGCCCACGATCGCGAACACCTGGTCCTGCAGCACCAGCTCGTTGACGACCTGGCTGGTCTGGGTCGGGTTGTAGGCGTCGTCGCGGAAGATGTACTCGATCTGGCGGCCGTGCACGCCGCCGTGGGCGTTGACGAAGTCGAAGTAGGCCTTCGCGCCCGTCGGGATCTCGCTGTAGCCCGGCGCGGCCACGCCGGTGAGCGGGAAGTGGGCGCCGACCTTCACCGACGTCGGCGTGATGCCGACCTCCGCCTCGCCGTCGCCGCCCCCACCCCCTTGCGGGCGCCCACCGGCGCCGCAGGAGCTGAGCAGCAGCACCGCCGCCACCGCGGCGCAGAGAGCCCTTGCCTTCATCGTGGTGACCTCCTCCGGCGACCCCAGACCGTCTTCAGCACGCCCACCGCCCCGGACGGGGCCAGCAGCATCACGAGGACCAGCACGACGCCGTAGACGAACGGGGCGAGCTGCGCCGCCTGCGTGCCGTCCAGCCCGGCGCCGATGCCGAGGTTGGTGACCGCGGGCGGCAGGAACACCAGCAGCGCGCTGCCGAGCAGCGCGCCGGTGAGGCTGCCCAGCCCGCCGACGACCACGGCGGTGAGCAGCCCGAGCGACAGCACGATCGTGAACCCGCTCGGCGCGGCGAGGCGGACCACGACCCCGAGCACCGCGCCCGCCAGGCCCGCGCAGGCGGCGCTCACGACGAACGCCAGCACCCGCACCCGGCCCAGCCGGATGCCCGCGAGCTCGGCGGCCACCTCGTCGTCGCGCACCGCGCGCCACACCCGCCCGACACGGCCCGCCATGAGGTTGGCGAGCAGCAGCAGGACCAGCAGCAGCGTGCCCCAGCCGAGGTAGGCGAGGTACTTCGCGCCGGGCGTCTCGTGGGCGAACAAGAACCAGATCGCGGCGTCGAACCAGTCGGGGACGTCCGGCGAGGCGATGCGCAGGCCCTGTTCGCCGCCGAGCGGGTGGTCGAAGTAGATGGCGAGCCCCGGCACGGCCACGGCCAGCGCCAGCGTGGCACCGGCGAGGTACGGGCCGTGCAGCCGGGCGGCCGCCGCCCCGACCACCGCCCCGACCAGCGCCGTCACGGCCGCGGCGGCGAGCATGACCAGCGGCAGCGGTGGGGCGCCCTCGCCGTCCGGGCCGAGCAGCAGCCCGGTCGTGTAGGCGCCGACGGCCATCAGCGCGCCGTGGCCCAGCGAGATCTGCCCGTTCAGCCCGGTGAGGACGGTGAGCCCGGCCGCGGCGATCGCGTAGTAGGACATCGTCGCGAGCTGCGAGTTGCGGAACGGGCTGGTGGTCTCCACCACGACCACCACCGCGACCAGCGCGAGGAGGACCGCGAGCCCGTGGCGGGCGAGCGTGGAGCGGGGCCGCCAGCGCAGCCGGCGGGTGAGCGGCGGGGCGGGCCGGGCGGCGGGCCGTTCGGTCTGCTGGACCATCAGACCCTCCTCGCCGCGGTGCGCGCGAAGAGGCCCTGCGGGCGCACCAGCAGCACGGCCACGAGGATCGCGAGCGCCGCCAGCGCGACCAGCTCGCTGCCCAGGTACCCGCTCACGTAGGACAGCAGCAGCCCGATCGTGAGCCCGCCGACGACGGCGCCGCCGGGGGAGTCGAGGCCGCCGAGCACCGCGGCCACGAACCCGTAGACGATGACGGCGTCCATGTAGGCGGGGAAGACCAGGTTCCCGCCCGCGATGAGCAGCCCGGCGAGGGATCCGACGACCGCGGCGAGCGCCCACCCCAGCGTGAGCATCCGCCCGACCGGCACGCCGAGCAGCCGGGAGACCTCCTGGTTGAACGCGGCGGCGCGCATCTTCAGGCCGAGGTCGGTGAAGCGGAACAGCGCCACCAGCGCGAGCATCACGACCAGGACCGCGCCGATCACGTAGATGCTGTTGGGGGTGAGCGCGATGTTGACCCCGCCGACGGTGAACCCGCGCAGGTCGAACGGGGCGGGGAAGGAACGGAACGTCGAGCCGAACAGGATCGCGGCGAGCGCCTGCAGCGCCACGAACAGCCCGAGCGTGACGATCACGGCGTTGAGCTCGGGGCCGCCCTCGACGCGGCGGATCACCAGCCGCTCGACCGCCGCCCCCAACACCAGCCCGGACGAAAGCGCCACCACGAGCCCGACCCAGTACGACTGGCCGGCCTCGATCAGCGTCAGCGCGAGGTAGGTGGTGAACATGCCCATCGCGCCCTGGGCGAAGTTGACGATGCGGGTCGAGCGCCAGATCAGCACCAGCGCCAGCGCGAACGCGGCGTAGACCGCGCCCTGGCCGATGCCGGTCAGCGTGACGTTGAGGAACTGCTGCATCGCGCTCCCTAGAACCCGAGGTAGGCGTGGCGGAGGGCGGCGTCGGCGGCGAGGGTGGCGGCGCTGTCCTGGGCGACCACCCGGCCGAGGTTCAGAACGACCCCGACGTCGGCGATGGACAGGGCGCTGCGGGCGTTCTGCTCCACCAGCAGCACGGTGGTGCCCTCGGCGTCGACGAGACCGCGCAGCAGCTCGAAGATCTGCGCCACGATCCGCGGCGCGAGCCCCAGCGACGGCTCGTCCAGCAGCAGCACGGACGGGCCGGACAGCAGCGCGCGCCCGATCACCAGCATCTGCCGCTCGCCGCCGGAGAGCGTGTGCGCCTCGCGGCGGCGGCGCTGCGCGAGCGGCGGGAACATCTCGTAGACCTGCGCGAGCCCGCGGTCGGTGCGCTGCCGGGACGCCCCGAGCATCGCGCCGAGGCGCAGGTTCTCCTCGACCGTCAGCTCGGTGATCACGCCACGGCCCTCGGGGACGTGGGCGATCCCGGCCCGGGCGATCTGCTCCGCGGCGGCGCGGGTGAGGTCGGCGCCGTCGAGCAGCACCGCGCCCGCTCGCGGCCGCACGAGCCCGGAGACCGTGCGCAGCAGCGTGGTCTTGCCCGCGCCGTTCGCCCCCAGCACGGCGGTGATCCGCCCCGGCTCCGCGACGAGGTCGACCCCGTCCAGGGCGACGACGGCCCCGTAGGCGGTGGTGAGCCCGCGCACCTCGAGCCTGCCGGTGCTCATGGCAGGCCTCCCGGGATTTCAGGAAAGCCACATCGCTGTACCCCAGGTTCAGGAGTGTGGCTTTCCTGCACTTTCGCCGCCGCCGCCCTCACCGCCGCGCCTCCTCACCCAGGTACGCGGCGACGACCGCCTCGTCGTCGCGGATCTCCTCCGGCGTGCCCTCGGCCACCACCCGCCCGAAGTCGAGCACCGTGATGCGGTCGCAGACCGCCATCACCAGGTCCATGTGGTGCTCCACCAGCACCACCGACATCCGGGAGGTGAGCCCGCGGATCAGCGCGCCCAGCTCCTCCATCTCCTCGGCGCCGAGGCCGCTCGCCGGCTCGTCGAGCAGCAGCAGGTCGGGGTCCGCGGCGAGCGCGCGGGCGAGCGCCACCCGCTTCTGCACGGCGTAGGGAAGGCTGCCGGGCAGCCGGTCGGCGTAGGCGTCGGCGCCCAGCTCCGCGAGCGCCGCCATCGCGCGCTCGCGCAGGGCGTCCTCGTCGCGGTCGGAGCGGGGGAGCGCGAACAGGGTGGAGCCGAACCCGGCGCGGCGGTGCCGGTCGGCGCCGACCATGACGTTCTCGACCACCGTCAGCCCGCGGAACAGCCCGACGCCCTGCAGGGTGCGGGCGATGCCCATCCCCGCGAGCCGGTGCGGGCGCAGGTCGCGCACCGGGCGGCCGTGCCGCAGCACCTGGCCGGTGTCGGGGCGCACGAACCCGCAGCAGACGTTGAACAGGGTGGTCTTGCCCGCGCCGTTCGGGCCGATCACGCCGTGGACGGCGCCGCCCGCGACCGACAGCGACACGTCGTCGAGCGCCACGAGCCCGCCGAACCGCACGCCGACCCGCTCCACCGCGAACACCGGGACGTCCTCGGCGGGTGGGTTCACGACGGTGCGTCCTCCCGGGCTGTCAGCGGTGACCGGTTCCACACTTTGGGCGCCGTGCCCAACGAACGCCATGGGCGCGCCGCCCAACATCCACAGCCGGAATCTGGGCGGGGCGCCCGGAGGGCTGGACGACGCTGTGCGCGCTGCTGCAATCTGCCGGGATGTTGCCCACGGGGCGCCAGCAGGGTCGTCGGCTGCCGCCGGACGCGGACGAGGCGCTGCGCGTGCTGGGCGAGGCGCTGCTGGACGACATCGACGGCCTCGCCGACCGGCTCACCGTCCTGGTGCTGCAGCGCGAACCCGGCTACACCGAGCGGAACATGGTCGAGGAGCTGCGTGCCGCCTGCCGGGCCAACCTCGAACGCGGCGTCCAGGTGATCGCCGACCGGGTGCCCGACGGCGTCGACCCCGAGGACACCTCCTGCGAGACCGGGCGGAAGCGGGCCCGCGACGGCGTGCCCCTCGAGGTGGTGCTGCGCGCGTACCGGCTGGGCGGGCGGGTGCTGTGGGAGGCGCTGCTGGAGGTCTCGCGGCGCCGGTTCGACGGCCGCTACGACGACGCGTTGCTCGACGCGGCGACCTACGTGTGGCGGGTCAACGACAGCAGCTCGTCGGCGCTCGTGAAGGCCTACCGGCAGGAGGAGCTGCGCGCCCACAGCCACGACCTGGGCCGCCGCCACGCCGTCCTCAACGGGCTCATCGAGGGCCGGGGCAGCGACCCGGTGTTCCTGCGCGACGCCGCGGCCGTGCTCGGGCTCCCGGAGACCGGGCCGGTGCTGTGCGTCGTCGCGCCGGTCGACCCGTCCGGGGAGGACGCGCTGCGCGGCCCGCAGGAGGCGCTCGCCGGCGTCGGCGTCGCGTCGGCCTGGTTCCTGCGGCCCCGCGACGAGGTCGGCGTCGCCGCGCTGGGCACCCGCTCCCCGCGGGTCGTGCTGGACGCGCTGCGCCCGTGCGCGACCGGCCGGGTGGGCGTCTCCCCGGTGGTCGACGGCCTGGCCGCCGTCGACACGGCCTACCGGCTCGCGCACACCGCGGCCCGCACCCTCGACGGCCCCGGACTCGCCGAGCTGGACGAGCGGCTGCCCGAGGCGCTGCTCGCCGACAGCCCCGAGCTCGCCCCCCGCGTGGCGCGGGCCGGGCTCGGCGGCCTGCTCGACCTGCCGCCCGCCGACCGGGACACGCTCCTGCGCACCCTCGAGGAGCTGCTCGCCGCGGGCGGCTCACCCACGCACGCGGCCGCCGCCCTCTTCTGCCACCGCAACACGGTGATCTACCGGATGCGCCGCATCGAGGCCGCCACCGGCCGCTCGATCGCCGACCCCCGCGACCGCCTCATGCTGACCCTCGGGGTGCTGGCCGCCCGCCTCCGACCGGGCTCATGATCGGGGCGATACCGTGGGGTGCCCGGGTGCGGCCGGCAGCCGAGGAACCGGCCGCGCGCCGCGGACGTTGACCGGATGCCCGCCGCCGCTTCGCCGGGCGCCCCCGAGGAAGGACTCCGGCCCCCATGGCCCTGGTACCGCTGCTGACCGCGCTGGTGCGCCCGCTCGTCCCGCGGCGCCTCCGGCCGTTGGTCGAGCAGAAGACCTACATGGCCGCGGCGCTCGCGCGCGGCGGCCGGGCCACGTTCGCCGCGGTCGGGCGGGCCTGGCGGCCGCACGCGGCGGTGGCCGCGCTCGCCGGGGCGGCGTTGCTCGCGCCCCGCACCCGGGTCCTCGCCGCGGGTCTCGCCGCGGCCGGGGTCGCCGCGGGCGCTCCCGTCGCGCGCCGCGCCGCCCGTCGGCCCGCCGCCGCGCCGGGGGAGGGCGACGTCACCGTCCTCACCGCCAACGTCCGCCACGGCCGCGCCGACACCGGTGCGCTCGCCGCGCTCGTGGCCGACGAGCGCCCGGACTTCGTGGTGTTGCCCGAGGCGGGCGCCGACTTCCGCGACAAGCTCATGCCGTTGCTGGCCGGGCTCGGCTACCGCGCCTGGGTGGCCGCCGACGACGGCCGCCGCGACGGCTACGACGTCACCCTGCTGGTCGGCGAGCGGGCGGGCGACGTGCGGGTGGTGCGGGGCCGCGGGATGCGGCTGCCGCACCTGGAGGCCACCGGCGGCATCCTGGGCGAACGCACCCTCTACGCGGTGCACCCCACCGCGCCGATGTCGCGGCGCAGCACCACGTGGTGGCACGACGAGCTGGCGCTCGTGCGGTCCTGGACCACGGGACCGGTCGCGCCGCTCGTGGTGGGCGACTTCAACGCCACGTTCGACCACCCCGCGCTGCAGGCCGCGTTGGGCGGCTGCCGCAGCGCGGCCGAGGGCACCGGGCGTTGGCTGGTCGGCACGTTCCCGGCGGGCGCCCCGCGGTGGCTCGGCATCCAGATCGACCACGTGCTCGTCCCGGCCGGCGCCGAGACCACGCGGTTCGAGGTGGTCGACCTCGCCGGCACCGACCACCGGGCGGTGCTGGCCCGGGTCCGCCTGCCCGGCTGAGCCGGGTGCCGGCCGGCCCGCGTCCGCTCGCCTGGCCGACGCCGGCCGGCTGGGGCGCCTACGCCGGGACGCTGCTGCGGATGTCGAAGCGGTACTGGGCGGCGAGCGAGCGCACGGCGAGCCCGGACGGCACCAGGCGCAGCGCCGTGTCACGCAGCCGACCGCGCCAGCCGGTGAGGCCCAGCAACCGGTGCACGCGGCGGCACTCGCGCTGCACGCTCGCCGTGCGCGGCCGGCGCACGGCGTCGTACTCGCGCAGCGCGGCGGGCACGTCGGCGGGCCCCACCCGGTCGAGCACGGCACCCAGCGTGGCTGCGTCCTCGAACGCCTGGCAGGCGCCCTGCCCCAGGTCGGGCGTCATCGCGTGCGCGGCGTCGCCGAGCAGCGCGACCCGCCCCTTGACGAGGGTGGGCAGCGGCCGGACCAGCTGTGCGGTCTCCACCACGTGCACCGCGTCGGGCGCGGTGGCCTCGATCAGCCCGACCGTCGCCGGGTGCCACCCGGACCGGCGCTCGCGCAGCCAGCGGTGCCGCTCCGCCGGGTCGGCCGGGGCGGGTTCGTGCGAGCTGGAGAACCAGTAGACGCCGCCGTCGGCGAGCGGGAAGCAGCCGAAGCGGTCGCCGGTGCGGTGATCGATCAGCTCGCCCACCGGCAGCGCGACGCCGGCCGGCGCGGCGGGTGCGATCGCGCGCGCCGCGAACTCGCCCGATCCCTGCAGGCCGGGGTGGCGGGGCAGCAGCGCGGACCGCAGTGCGCTGCGCGCCCCGTCGGCGACGACGACCGCATCGGCGTGCACCGGGCCGCCGCCCGTGCGCAGCTCGACGTGGTCGCCCGCGTCGCGCAGCTGCTTGACCGGGGACGCGGTGAGCACGATCCCCGGCGCGAGCGCGTCGAGGAGCAGGCGGTGCAGCCAGGACCGGCGGACCACCACGAGCGGGGCCCCCGCCCGCTCCCGCACGGTGGCCAGCTCGGTGGTCAGCAGCGGGTTGCCGTGGCGGTCCCGCATCCCGCCGCCGGTGTCGCCCGCGCAGGCCTGCGCCCGCACCGGCTCCCCGACGCCGAGGGCGTCGAGCGCGAGCACGCCGTTCGGCATGATCGCGATGCCCGCGCCCGCCTCCCGTGGCGCCGGCGCGCGTTCCAGGACGGTCACGGTGTGCCCGGCCCGGTCGGCGGCCACCGCGGCCGCCAACCCCCCGAGGCCGGCCCCGATCACGGCGATGTGCATGAGTCCCCCTCTACGTCTGTAGAGTCGACCGTACCCCATCCGGTTCTACAGATGTAGAGGACCCATGCCCGACCGCCGCACCCAGATCCTCGACGGCGCCCTGCACGTGATCGCCGAGCACGGCATGCGGGGCCTCACGCACCGCGCCGTCGACGCTGCCGCGGGCATCCCGCAGGGCAGCACGTCGTACTACTTCCGCAGCCGGTCCGCGCTGGTGGCGGGGTGCGTGGAGCGGCTGGTGGAGCTCGACTTCGGCATCGAGGGACGGGCCATCCGCGCCGTCGCCGAGGCGGGGCGCGGCGTGTTCGACGCCCTCGTCGACATCTCGGTCTCGAGGGTCACCACCCAGCGGTACCGCACGGTGGCCCGCTACGAGCTGAACCTCGCCGCCCTGCGCGACCCGCAGTTGCGCGAGGTGCTGCTGCGGGCGGGCGACACCGTCCGCGGGTTCGCCGCCGAGGTGCTGCGGACGCTCGGCGCCACCGACCCGGCCCGCTCCGCCGAGGAGGTCTTGGCCACGCTGGAGGGCCTGATGTTCACGACGCTGATCCGGGGCCCACGCGATCCGGGGGAGGTCGAGGCCCGGTTCCGTCCGGCGTTGGGACGAGTGCTGCTGGCCCAGCCGGGCGTTGCCCTACCTGGGGACGTGGCGCGCGACACGTTCGAGTCGTAGTGTCCGCGAGATCGTCCCCACTCGATGCGGAGGGCCGGCGTGAAGAAGCTGATCAACGATCCTGCCGACGTCGTGACCGAGGCCTTGAGCGGTATGGCCGCGGCCCACCCCGATCTCCGGGTCGACCTCGAACACAAGATCGTCTACCGGGCGGACGCACCCGTGCAGGGCAAGGTCGGCCTGCTGTCCGGCGGCGGATCGGGGCACGAGCCGCTGCACGCCGGCTTCGTCGGGCCCGGCATGCTCGACGCCGCCTGCGCGGGGGAGGTGTTCACCTCACCGGTGCCCGACCAGATGCTCGAGGCCACCCGCGGCATCGACGGCGGCGCCGGCGTGCTGCACATCGTGAAGAACTACACCGGCGACGTCATGAACTTCGAGATGGCCGCCGAGCTCGCCGCGGCCGAGACCGGGGTCGAGGTCGTCTCGGTCGTCACCAACGACGACGTCGCCGTGCAGGACAGCCTCTACACCGCGGGCCGGCGCGGCGTCGGCGTCACCGTGCTGGTCGAGAAGCTCGCGGGCGCCGCCGCGGACGAGGGTCGCGACCTCGCCGGGGTCGCCGCGATCGCCCGCCGCGTCAACGAGCAGGGGCGCAGCATGGGCATGGCCCTCACCTCGTGCACCGTGCCCGCGGCGGGCAGGCCGACGTTCGACCTCCCCGACGACCAGATGGAGATCGGGATCGGGATCCACGGCGAACCGGGACGGCAGCGGGTGCCGCTCGCGCCCGCGCGCGAGGTCGCCGAGATGCTGGTGGAGCCGATCCTCTCCGACCACGACTTCACCGGGGACGGGGGCACGCTCCTGTTCGTCAACGGGATGGGCGGAACGCCGCTGATGGAGCTGTACCTGATGTACAACGAGGTGTCGCGGATCCTGAACAAGGCCGGGATCCCCGTCGCCCGGTCGCTGGTGGGTCCCTACATCACGAGCCTGGAGATGGCGGGCTGTTCGGTCACGCTGCTGAAGATGGACGACGAGCTGCTGCGGCTGTGGGACGCGCCGGTGCGCACGCCCGGCCTGCGGTGGGGGGTCTGATGGCGGCCGAGGAGCTCGCCGCGATCGACGCGGCCGCCATCGAGCGCTGGATCCGCGCCTTCGCCGCCGCCATCGCCGAGCACGAGCAGGAGCTCACCCGGCTCGACTCGGCGATCGGCGACGCCGACCACGGCGCCAACATGAACCGCGGGCTCAAGGCGGTGCTCGCCAAGCTCGACGAGGGCTCGGCGACCGGCCCGGCCGCGCTGCTGAAGCAAACCGGGATGACGCTGGTCAGCACCGTCGGCGGCGCGAGCGGCCCGCTCTACGGCACGTTCTTCCTGCGGATGGCCACCGCGATCGGCGACGCCGAGACCGTCGACCAGAAGCTGTTCGCGGCGGCGCTGCGGGCCGGGGTCGACGGCGTGGTCGCGCGCGGCAAGGCGGAGGCGGGCGACAAGACGATGTACGACGCGCTCGCCCCGGCCGTCGACGCGCTGGACGCCGCGCTCGGCGGGGAGAACCCCGCCGGTGCGCTGCAGGCCGCCGCGGACGCCGCAGCGGCCGGCCGCGACGCCACCATCCCGATGCTGGCGCGCAAGGGCCGCGCGAGCTACCTCGGCGAGCGCAGCATCGGCCACCAGGACCCCGGGGCCACCTCGGCGACCCTGCTCCTGCAGGCGGCCGTGGACGCGCTGGCGTGAGCGAGCGGGTCGGGCTCGTCGTCGTCTCGCACAGCCGGGCGCTGGCCGACGCCGCGGTGGCGCTGGCGCGCGAGATGGCCCCGGGCGGCGACCTCGCGATCGAGGTGGCGGCCGGGCTGGACCAGACCACGTTCGGCACCGACGCCGTCGCGATCGCCTCCGCGATCGGCGCGGCCGACTCCGGGGCGGGCGTCGTCGTGCTGATGGACCTGGGCAGCGCGGTGCTCTCCGCCGAGATGGCGCTCGACCTGCTCGACGACCCGGACGCCCGCGACCGCGTGGTGCTCTGCCCGGCCCCGCTCGTCGAGGGGCTCGTCGTCGCGGCCGTCACGGCGGCGGGTGGGGCGGGCCGCGAGGAGGTGGCGGCCGAGGCCGCGGCGGCGCTCGGGGGCAAGCTCGCCCAGCTGGGCGGCGACCCGGAGGCCGGCGCCCCGAGCGCGGGCCAGGCGGCCGCGGGAGAGGTCGCCGAGTTCACCGTCGCCAACCCGCACGGGTTGCACGCCCGCCCGGCGGCCCGGCTCGCCGCGCTCGTTCGGGGGCTGGACGGGGCCGAGGTCCGGGTCCGCAACGCGACCACCGGGTCGGACTGGATCCCCGCGGCGAGCCTCGCCGGGCTGACCGCGCTCGGCGCGCTCGCCGGGCACCGGGTCGAGGTGTCCGCGACCGGGCCGGGCGCGTCCGCGGCGCTCGAGGCCGTGCTGGGCCTCGCGGCCCGGCACTTCGACGAGCCGCTGACCGCCGCCCCCGCCCTACCGGCACCCGCAGCGGCGCGGCCCGCGGCGCGGGCGGGCGGCGGCCCGCTCCCGGCGGCACCCGGGATCGGCATCGGGCCGAAGCGGGCGGCCGAGCCGCCCGCGCCGGTCGTCCCGGACGAGCCCGCGGGCGACCCGGCGGCCGAGCGGGCGCGCCTGGACGCCGCGCTGCCCGTGGTCGCCGCCGAGATCCGCGCCGGGCGCGACGCCGCCGCCCGGGAGCTGGGGGCCGACGAGGCGGCGATCTTCGACGCCCACCTCGTCCTGCTCGACGACCCGGCCCTGCTCGACGACGCCCGGTCCCGGATCGACGCGGGCGCGTCGGCGCCGCGTGCGTGGGCCGACGCCGCGGAACGCGTCGCGGCCGCGTGGGAGGCGGTACCCGACCCCTACCTGGCCGCGCGGGCCGCGGACGTGCGCGCCGTGTCCGCACAGGTGCTGCGGGCGCTGGTCGGGGGCCCGGAGCTCGCCCCGCTCGACGACGGCGGGTCCGCGGCCGTCCTGGTCGCCGACGACCTCGCCCCCGCGCAGGCCGCGGCACTGGACCGGGACCGGGTGGCGGGCGTCGTGCTCGCGGGCGGCAGCCCCACCGCGCACAGCGCGATCCTGCTGCGGGCCCGCGGGGTGCCCGCGGTCGTCGCGGCCGGTCCCTCCGTGCTCGAGGTGCCCGACGGCACCCCGATCGTCGTCGACGGCACCGCGGGCGAGGTGGTCGTCGACCCCGCGCCGGACGTGCTGAACGCCTTCCGCGCGCGGGCCGCCGCGCAGGCGGAGCGACAGGAGCGGGCCCGGCGGGAGGCGACCGCGCCCGCCGCGACCCGCGACGGCGTCTCGGTGCTCGTGGGCGCCAACGTCGGCTCCCCGGCCGACGCCGCGGATGCGGCGGCCTCCGGGGCCGACCTGGTGGGGCTGCTGCGCACCGAGTTCCTGTTCCTCGGCCGCACCGAGGCGCCGGACGTCGACGAGCAGGAGGCGGCGTACCGGGAGATCGCCGAGGCGGTGGGCGGGCGGCGGATCACGCTGCGCACGCTCGACGTCGGCGGCGACAAGCCGCTGCCCTACCTGCCGCTGCCTGCCGAGGCCAACCCGTTCCTGGGGATGCGGGGCATCCGGCTCGCCGAGGGGTTCCCCGGCCTGCTCGCCGACCAGCTGCTCGCCGCCGTCCGCGTGGCGCACGAGGCGCCGGTGAGCGTCATGTTCCCCATGGTCGCCGCGGTCGACGAGCTGGTCGCCGCCCGCGCGGCCCTCGACGCCGCGATCGCCGCCGATGGCCGCGGCACGCCGTCGGGACTGCAGGTCGGGATCATGGTGGAGGTGCCGGCGACGGCGCTGAAGGCGGCCGCGTTCGCGCCGCACGTGGACTTCTTCAGCATCGGCACCAACGACCTCACGCAGTACGCGCTGGCCGCCGAGCGGGGCAACCCGGCCGTCGCGGCGATCGCCGACCCGCTCGACCCGGGCGTGCTCCGGCTCGTCGACGCCGTGTGCCGGGCGGCGGGGGAGCGGGTGCTCGTCGCGGTGTGCGGCGAGGCCGCCGCCGACCCCGTGGCCGCGGAGCTCCTGGTCGGCCTCGGGGTGCGCGAGCTCAGCACGGCGCCGCCCGCGGTCCCGGCCACGAAGCAGGTGGTGCGGGAGCTGGACGCCGGGGACGCCGCCCGCCGCGCCGCCGACGCCCTCACCGCCGAGGGCCCCGCGGCGGTCCGCGAGGCGCACTGAGCCCGCGACTCGCGCACTCCCAGCCCGCGACTCGCCGGGGTGTCGGCGAGTCGCGGGCTGGGTGCGGTCAGCCCTCGGGGTGGTCCGCGGCGACGCCGTACCGGCCGCGGTAGTACAGCAGCGGCGGCCGGTCGGGGGTGGCCCCGAGGTCGAGCACCCGCCCCACGGCGATGGTGTGGTCGCCGCCGTCGTACTCGTTCCAGAGGGTGCAGTCGATCCAGGCGCTGACGCCCTCCAGCACCGGGGAACCCGACGGGCTCGGCCGCCACGCCACGCCGGCGAACTTGTCCACCCCGTCACCCGCCGAGCGGGCGAACCCGATGGACAGCTCCTGCTGGTCGGCGGCGAGCACGTTGACGCAGAAGGTGTCGGCCGCCCGGATCCGCGGCCACGTGGTGGACGTGCGGGCCGGCGCGAAGCTCACCAACGGCGGGTCCAGCGACAGGGACGCGAACGACTGGCAGGTGAATCCGCTCGGGCCGTCCGGGGTGGCCGCGGTGACCACGACGATCCCCGACACGAAGTGCCCGAGCACCTCCCGCATGACGGCGGGCGAGACGCGTCCGGCGGGAACCCCCATGGCCCTGCAGCCTAGGGGACGCCGTCGCTGCCGCGGCCGAGCCGCGGATCACGACCGATCACGACCGCTGCCACCCGTTGGGGTGAAGTCGATAGAACGCCGGTGTGCCCCGTCCGGGGTGCACCGGCAGAGCAGGTACACAGTGCGCTGGCCGGCGCCACCCGGCTCACGGGGAGCCCATTCGGGTGGCGCCGGCCAGGCGAACCGGGTCAGCTCGCGTAGGCCCGCAGGCGCTCGGCGCGCTCGCCGATCCGCAGCTTGGCCATGACCTCGCGCTCGATCTGGCGGACCCGCTCGCGGGACAGCCCGAACTGGCGGCCGATCTGGTCGAGGGTGCGCGGCTGGCCGTCGTCGAGGCCGTAGCGCATCCGGATCACCTGCTGCTCGCGCTCCTCGAGCGTGGCGAGCACGCGGCGCAGGTCCTCGTGCAGCAGGTGGGAGATCACCGTGTTCTCGGCGTCGGCGGCCTCGCCGTCCTCGATGAAGTCGCCGAGCGGTGCCTCCTCCTCGGACCCGACCGGCATGTCCAGGCTGACCGGGTCGCGGGCGTGGTCGAGCAGGTCGGCGATCTTCTCCTCGTCGATGCCCGACTCCGCCGCGAGCTCCTCGTGGGTGGCGTCACGGCCGAGCTTCTGGTGCAGGTCGCGCTTGATGCGCGCGAGCTTGTTCACCTGCTCGACGAGGTGGACCGGCAGGCGGATGGTGCGCGCCTGGTCGGCCATGCCGCGCGTGATGGCCTGGCGGATCCACCAGGTGGCGTAGGTCGAGAACTTGAAGCCCTTCGTGTAGTCGAACTTCTCGACCGCGCGGATCAGGCCGAGGTTGCCCTCCTGGATCAGGTCCAGCAGCGGCATGCCGCGGCCGGTGTAGCGCTTGGCCAGCGACACGACCAGGCGCAGGTTGGCCTCGAGCAGGTGGTTGCGGGCCCGCTGGCCGTCGCGGACGATCGCCCGCAGGTCGGCCTCGTACTGCTTGTCCAGCGTTCCGGGCTCCGCCTCGTCGAGCACGTGCTGCGCGAAGACGCCGGCCTCGATGCGCTTGGCCAGCTCCACCTCCTGCGCGGCCGTGAGCAGGGCGGTCTTGCCGATGCCGTTCAGGTACACGCGGACCAGGTCGGCCGCGGGGCTCTGTGCGTCGAGGTCCTCCGCGGAGATCTCGGGGTTGATCTCCTCGGAAACCTCGGAAACATCGCCAGCAGTGGTCTCCAGTGGGTCGGAGTCGGTACGCTGGCCCGGGATGACGGGCCGACGGGTCTTCGGCCCGTTGATGGTGGGCGCTGTCATGGTGGTCCTCCCCTTGCGCGACCCGGGCGGGGCGTTGGCTTCAGCTGCCGCCCAGGGCTCTCACGGGGGTCAACGCACCCTGCGCTCATATCGTTCCCGGGACGGTAGTGTGCGCTCCTGCACTCTCAGCGTGCCCTCAGCGCCGCGACTTACACCTCGACGAGCACCGTGAACGGGCCGTCGTTCACCGACTCCACTTCCATCATCGCCCCGAAAACACCCGTGGCCACGGTGGCTCCGCGCTCCCGCAGAGCCGCCACGACCGCGTCGACCAGGGGCTCGGCCCGCTCCGGCGGGGCGGCCGCCGACCACGACGGGCGCCGCCCCTTGCGGGTTTCGCCGTAGAGCGTGAATTGGCTCACCACGAGCAGCGGGGCGCCCACGTCGGCGCACGAGACCTCGCCCTTCAGGATCCTCAGCTCGTGCAGCTTGCGGGCCATCACGGGAACCGCGTCGGCGGTGTCGTCGCGGTGCACCCCGAGCAGGACGAGCAGCCCCGGGCCGTCGATCGCGCCGACGACCTCGCCGTCCACCCGCACCGCGGCCCGCACGACCCGCGCCACCACCGCCCTCATGCCGGCACCAGCACCCCGTGCCGGACGAACTCGCGCACCGCGGGCAGCACGGCGGTCACCAGCTCGTCCACCGGCCGGTCGTGCGCGACGGCGAGCAGCTCGACGAGCTCGCCCAGCGCGAGCGTGCCCTGGCAGCCGGCCAGCAGCGCGGCGGCCGGGCCGTCGACCTCGTGCCGCCAACGCGGGCCGTCCACCCGCATGACCGCCTGGGAGATCTCGGTCCACCCCTCGGGGCCCGGGTGTGAATGGGTCTCCAGCACCACCGACGGCGCCACCGCCAGCGGCGCGGCGAGGAGGGCCTCGTCGCTGGCGTGCGCGCGCAGCCAGTCGACGCGGTCCAGCCAGCCCTCGGTCTCCGGGCCGAGCGGGTCGGGCACGTCGCCCAGCAGGTCCTCGAACACCACCGCCGGTTCCCCGTCCGTGCGCCGCACCGTCAGGTAGCCGAACCCGACCGCCTCGACGCGCTCCCGCTCCATCCAGTCCAGCCAGGCGCCCGCCTGCGCCCGCGCCTCGGGGGAGGCGACGTCGAGCCCCGCGTCGCGCTGCCAGGTGCCGACGTGCAGCGCCGGGTCGGACACCTCCCGCTGCACCACCCACGCGTCGACCCCGGGCGGCAGCCACGACCGCACCCGGTCCGGCCAGTCCTGGCCGCGCACGTGCAGCCACGAGCCGAGCAGCTGGGCCACGCCGCCGGGCTCGAGGTGCCCGGGCAGGGCGCGCAGGAGCGCGGCGAGCGCGGCGTCGCCGTCCTCGCCCGAGTCGCGGTAGACGTAGTCGACCCGCGCCGGGCCCGGCACGAACGGCGGGTTGGACACGATCTGGTCGAACCGGCGCCCGGCCACCGGCTCCATCCACGGCCCCTCGAGCAGCTCGACGTCGACGTCGTTGAGCACGAACGTCGCCCTGGCCATCGCGAGCGCCCGTGGGGCGACGTCGGTGGCCGTGACGGCCTCGGCGTGCCGGCTCGCGTGCAGGGCCTGCACCCCGCAGCCGGTGCCGAGGTCGAGCAGCGAGCGGACCGGGCGGCGCACCGTGGCGGCGGCCAGCGTCAGCGACGCGGCCCCGACCCCGGTGACGTGGTCGCGCTCCTGGCGGCGGTTGTCCAGGTCGGACAGCACCCACCAGTCGCCGTCGGAGTCCCCGTACGGCCGCACGTCCAGCGCGGCCCGCCAGCCACCGTCGGCCGGGGCGAGCAGGCCCGCGGCCGCCGCGTCGGCGGGCGCGAGCGGGGCGAGCGCGGCGGCGACGGCGGCGTCCGGCTCCGCGAACCCGAGCAGGAGCAGCCGCACCAGCACGCCCAGCTCGCCGCCGTCGCGGGTGGCCCGGGCGGCGGGCTCGATCTCGCCGCGGCCGAGGGCGGCGTGCGCGGACGGGCCGAGCAGCTCGCGCACGCCGTCGGTGGTGTAGTGGGCGCGCCGGAACGCGGTGCGCAGCGCCTCTGCGGCACGGGGGGAGAGATCGGGAAGCACGGCCCCAGTCTCGCGCGCCGCCCGCTCGCGCACCGCGACCCCCTGACGACGTGCCGCAACCGCGCCCCGATCTCGTCCGATGTCCTCACCGGGCCCGCAGCGGCGCTACCCTCCGGTCGTGGCCCTCTGTCTCGCCCAGGACGCCGAAGCCGACGCGCTGCTCGACCGCGATCCGCTGGCCCTGCTGATCGGCATGCTGCTCGACCAGCAGTTCCCGATGGAGCGCGCGTTCGCGGGCCCGGCCCTGATCGCCCAGCGGCTCGGCGTCGACCGGCTCGACGCCCGGCAGCTCGCCGCGTACGACCCCGAGGCGCTCGTCCAGGTCTTCCGCGGCCCGCCCGCGGTGCACCGCTACCCGGGCTCGATGGCCGGGCGGGTGCAGGCGCTCGCCGCCGCGATCGTCGAGGACTACGACGGCGACGCCTCCCGGATCTGGAGCGACGTCACCGACGGCCGCGAGCTGTTCGGCAGGCTCTCGGCGCTCCCCGGCTTCGGCACGCAGAAGGCGCAGATCTTCACCGCCCTGTTGGGCAAACAGCGCGGCGTCACCCCGCCGGGCTGGCGGGAGGCGGCGGGCGGCTACGGCGAGGAGGGGGTGCACCGCTCGGTCGCCGACGTCGTCGACGCCGCCTCGCTCGCCCAGGTCCGGGAGTACAAGCAGGCCAAGAAGGCCGCAATGAAGAACAGCGCCGCGAAGAACAGCACCGCGAAGAACGCGGCGAAGGCTGGAGGCTGAGTGCACCGGGTCCCGGCGGCCCGCCGCGACGCGCGGGTGATCGACCCCGGCCAGGTGTGCGACGCCGCGGCCGTGCTCGCCGACGCCGAGAAGCTGCAGCGCGCGGCCGCCGTGCTCGACGCGCTGGGCGACGTCAACCGGCTCAGCATCCTGCTCGCGCTGCACCACGCGGGCGACCTGTGCGTCTCCGACCTCGCGTTCGCCGTCGGGATGAGCGACAGCGCCGTCTCGCACGCGCTGCGGCTGCTGCGTGCGCACGGCATGGTCAGCGCGCACCGGCAGGGGCGGCTCGTGCGCTACCGGGTCACCGGCGAGCTCACCACGCGCCTGCTGGACGTGGTGTCCGAGGGCGTGGTCGGCGACGTCGTGCTGCACGCCCACGGCGGCGATCACCGCTGAACGATTGAATGACTGTTCAGACTTGATGGCGGGCGCGCCGTCGGCTTAATGTCCGCCGGTGCACATCGCCGAGGGGTACCTGCCGCCGCTGCACGCCGTGGCCTGGACCGCCGTGGCCGCCCCGTTCGTGGTGCACGGGGCGCGCGCCGTCGTCCGGCAGGTGCGCCAGGAGCCCGAGACCCGGCTGCTGCTCGGCGCGGCCGGTGCGTTCGCGTTCGTGCTCTCGGCGCTGAAGCTGCCCTCGGTCACCGGCTCCAGCTCGCACCCGACCGGCACCGGCCTCGGCGCGATCCTGTTCCGACCACCCGTGATGGCGTTGCTCGGCACGATCGTGCTGACCTTCCAGGCGCTGCTGCTCGCCCACGGCGGGATCACCACGCTGGGGGCGAACGCCTTCTCGATGGCCGTGGTCGGCCCGTGGGTCGCCTACGGCGTCTACTCGCTGGTGCGCGGGCTCGGCGGCGGCCTGTCGATCGCGGTGTTCCTGGGCGCGGCGCTCGCCGACCTGTCCACCTACTGCACCACGGCCGTCCAGCTCGCCATCGCCCACCCGGACGCGGCGTCCGGCGTGCCGGGCGCGCTCGCGGAGTTCCTCGCGATCTTCGCCGTGACCCAGATCCCCCTCGCCGCGAGCGAGGGCCTGCTGACCGTGCTGGTCGTGCGGCTGCTCACCCGGATCGGCCCGGCCGAGCTGGCCCGGCTCGGCATCCGCCCCGCCCGCCAGGAGGCATGATGTCGCGGTTCGGCCTGACCAACTGGCTGCTCGTCCTCGGCGTCGTGGTGCTCGCGGCGGTGCCGCTGCTGTTCATCGGCAGCGACACCGAGTTCGCCGGCGCCGACGGCGTGGCCGTGGAGCGCATCGACGACAGCGGTTACCAGCCGTGGTTCGCCCCGGTGTTCGAGCCGTCGGCCGAGACGGCGTCCGGGCTGTTCGCGCTGCAGGCGGCGCTCGGCGGGGCGGCGCTGGGCTACGTGTTCGGCGTGGCGCGCGGCAGGCGCCGGCGCGTGGACCCGCCCGCCTGATGCCCGCGCTCGACGCGCTCGCCTGCACGGGCCCGTGGCGCCACCGCCACCCGGGGGAGAAGGCGGTGCTCGCCTTCGGCCTGCTGTGCTGCGCCGTCGCGCTGCCCGCGTGGCCGGGCGCCCTCGTCGTCGGCGCGGTGGCGCTGGCGCTGCTGCTCGGCCCGGCGGGCGTCGGGCCGGGCCGGCTGCTGCGCGCCGTGCGCGCCCCCCTGGTGTTCGTCGTGGTGGGCGCGGTGCCGCTGCTGTTCTCGGTGGGCGGCCCGGGGCTCGTGCGGTTCGACCCCGGTGGCGTGGGCGCCGCGCTCGCGCTCACCGGACGCGCCACGGCGGCCCTGCTGTGCCTGCTGCTGTTCGCGGCGACCACCCCGCTCGCCGACGCCCTGCCGCGGCTCGCCCGGCTCGGGGTCCCTGCGGCCGTGGTCGACGTCGCCGGGCTGGTCTACCGGCTGCTGTTCCTGCTGCTCGACCGCGCCGCCGCGGTGCGCGCGGCGCAGGCGGGCCGGCTCGGGTTCCGCTCCGTGCGCACCACGTTCCGGTCGGTCGCCGGACAGGCCGGGGCGGTGTTCGTCAGCGCGTTCGAGCGGGCCCGGCGGATGGAGCAGGGCCTCGACCTGCGCGGCGACGCCGCATCGCTGCGGGTGCTGCTGCCGCGGCAGCACCTCTCCCGGAGGTTCCTCGCGGCGACCGGCGTGCTGCTCGCGGCCGTCGTCTCCCTGACGCTGGTGGTCGCGTGACGTCCCCGGTGCTGCAGGCCCGCGGCCTGCACTTCGGCTACGAGCGCGGCCGTCCGGTCCTCACCGGCGCCGACCTGGAGCTGCACGCCGGGCGCCGGGTCGCCGTCCTCGGGCCCAACGGCGGCGGGAAGACCACGCTGTTCCGCCTGCTCGCCGGGGCGCTCACCCCGGACGCGGGCGAGGTGCTGCTCGACGGGGTCCCGGTGCGGCGCACCCGGGCGGGCCGCACCGCGCTGCGCACGCAGGTGCAGCTGGTGCTGCAGGACCCCGACGACCAGCTCTTCGCCGCCACCGTGGCCCAGGACGTGTCGTTCGGCCCGGTCAACATGGGTCTGGACGAGGCCGAGGTGCGGGCCCGCGTGGACGCCGCCCTCGCCGCGCTGGGCCTCACCGACGTCGCCGACCGGCCCCCGCACCTGCTGTCGTTCGGGCAGAAGAAGCGGGTGGCGATCGCGGGCGCCGTCGCGATGACGCCGCGGCTGCTCGTGCTCGACGAGCCCACCGCGGGCCTCGACCCCGCGGGCGTCGAGGCGCTGCTGGCCACCCTCGCCGCGCTCGAGGCGGGCGGCACGACACCGGTGCTGTCCACCCACGACGTCGACCTCGCCCACCGCTGGGCCGACGAGGTCGCCGTGGTCGCGGACGGCCGGGTGCGGACCGGGCCCGCGGACGAGGTGCTCGGCGACGCGGAGCTGCTGCGCGAAGCGCGGCTCGGGCCGGCGTGGGCGCCCGCCGTGCACCGGCTGTTGCGCGCCACCGGCTGTGACGCGCGACCCCGCACCGCCGCCGAGCTGCACGCGCTGCTCGAAGAACAGCCGGCGAAACCCGCGGGCGGGTAGGGCAGACGCCACCCTCCCCGAGTGGCACGATGGAGCGCGACGGCACAGCCGGTGCCAGAGGGAGAATCGTGCCGAACCCGCAGCGCGCAGCCGACCCGGTGCTCATCACGGACGCGGGCCGCTCCTACGAGGAGGAGCTCGCGATCCGCAAGCGGCGCTACAAGGTCATGATGGGGATGCGGATCCCGTTCATGATCGCCGCCGCCGCCTGCTACCAGATCCCGTGGCTGGCGGTGACGCTGCTGGTGCTGTCGATCCCGCTGCCGTGGGTGGCCGTCCTCGTCGCCAACGACCGGCTGCCGAAGAAGGCGGAGCGCCCCCACCGCTACCGACCCGACCGCCGCCAGCTCGAGCAGCGCGAGCACCCCGTCATCGACGGGTGACCCACGAGGTCCGTCCCGTGCCGGGAGAGGCGGAGATCGCGCGCATCGGCTCCCTGCTGGCCGACCGGACGCGCGCCGCGATGCTCCTCGCCCTGCTGGGCGGCCGCCCGATGTCGGCGTCCGCGCTCGCCGACGCCGCGGGCGCGTCCCCGTCGCTGGCGAGCGCCCACCTGCGCAAGCTCGTCGACGGCGGCCTGCTGCTCGTCGAGCCCAGCGGGCGGCAGCGGCTGTACCGGCTCGCGAACGCGGTGGCCGACGCCCTCGAGGCGCTGATGGTGCTCGCGCCGCCGGAGCGGGTGACCTCGCTGCGGGCGGCCGTGCGCGGGCAGAACCTGCGGCGGGCGCGCATGTGCTACGACCACCTGGCGGGCACGGCCGGCGTCGCGCTCGCCGAGGCGCTCACCGCCCGCGGGGTCCTCGTGCCGGGCGGCGACGGCGGCTACGCCCTCGGCCCGGCGGCGCCCGCGGTGCTCGCGCAGATCGGGGTCGTGGTCGAGCGGCTCGAACGCCGCCGCCGCCCGCTGGCGCGCGCCTGCATGGACTGGAGCGAGCGGCGCCACCACCTGGCCGGCAGCCTCGGCGCGGCGCTCACCAGCAGGCTGATCGAGCTGGGCTGGCTGCGGCTGGCCGAGGCGAGCCGGGTGGTGCGCGTGACGCCGGGGTGCAGGCGAGGGCTCGACGAGTGGCTGGCGCTCGACCTCGCGGCGGTGGGTGCCTGAGCCGCCCCGGGGCGACCTGTGCTCTGCGGCCCCTCCGGGCAGGCGCTCACGGGCAGGCCGGCGCCTGCCCGCCCGGGGCGCGCGGCGCCACCAGCAGGCGGTCAGCCCGGCCGCCGCTGGTCAGCGGGGCCGCGCGCCGAGGCGACCGACCGCGGCGGCTCCGGCGGCGCAGCCCGCCGCGAGGGCGGCCGCCGGGTCCGCCCCACCGAGCCACGCGACGAGCACGCCCGCGTCGAAGGCGTCCCCCGCCCCCGTCGGGTCCACCACGTCGGCAGGCGGCGGCTCGGCGGTCCAGGTCCCGTTCCGGTCGGTCCAGCGCGCCGGGCCGGGGCCGTCGGTCGCCGCGACGGCCCCCGTCGCGGCGCGCACCCCGTCGAGCCCGCCGAGCGCGGCCAGCTCCGCCGCGTTCGGCAGCAGCAGGTCGACGCCGCGCACGTCGTCGAGGAACCCGGGCCCGAGCGCGGGGGCGGCCTGCGGGTCGACCGACGTGGTGAGCCCGGCGGCGCGCGCCCGGTCAAGCGCCGCCCGGCCGGCCGCGCGCGTCGCCGGGTCGAGCAGCACGTAGCCGGACAGGTGGAGGTGGTCGGCGGCGTCGACGGCGGGCAGGTCGGCGGGGGAGAGCCGGCCCGCGGCGCCGCGGTCGGACAGCATCGTGCGGTCGCCGTCGACGAGCAGGACGACCACCGTGCAGGTCGGCAGGTCCGGATCGACGGCCGCTGCCACGCGGACCCCGGCGGCCCGCAGGTCGTCGACCGCGCCGCGGCCGGTCGGGTCGTCGCCGACGCGCGCGACGAGCGTGACGTCGGCGCCGAGGTGGGCGAGCCACGCGGCGGTGTTCGCGCCCGCCCCGCCCGCGCGCATGCGGATCCGGGCAGGCACGTCGGCCCCCGCGACCGCGGGCGAGCACGGCTCGACGAGGACGTCGACCGCGACGTCGCCCACCACGACGACCCGGGGCCGGGTCATGCGGCGAGCGCCGCCGCCACCTGCGCGGCGAGCTCGGCGTTGGCCCGCACCAGGGCGAGGTTGGCCTTCAGGCTCGCGCCGCCGCTGCCGCTGTGGAAGTGCTCGAGCAGCACCGGCGTCACGTCCTTGCCGGTGACGCCGCGCGAGGCCACCAGCGCGAGGCCCTCGTCGAGCAGCCGGTCGTGCAGCACGGCGTCCAGCTCGGCATCGGCGGGCACCGGCTGCGCCAGCACGGCGCCCGATGGCCTGCCCAGCGCCCGGTGCGCCCGCCACACGGCGGCGGCCTCGGCGGGCGTGTCGGCCCGCCACGGCACCGGGTGGCCGGAGTCGCGCCGGTAGAAGCCGGGGAAGGCGTCGGTGCGGTAGCCGAGCACGGGCACCGACTCGGTCTCGAGCACCTCGAGGGTCGCCGGCACGTCGAGGATCGACTTCACCCCCGAGCAGACGACGAGCACCGGGGTGGTGGCGAGCGCGGCGAGGTCGGCGGAGACGTCCCAGCTCTCCCGCGCTCCGCGGTGCACGCCGCCCAGCCCGCCGGTCGCGAACACCTGCACGCCCGCGGCGTGCGCCAGCGCGGCCGTGGCCGCGACGGTGGTGGCACCGTCGCGGCGCAGGCCCACCGCGGCGCCGAGGTCGCGCGCCGAGAGCTTCGCGAGCCCGCCCGCGCACACGCGGTCCAGCTCGGCGGCGCTCAGCCCGACCTTGGCCTCCCCGTCGAGGACGGCGACGGTGGCGGGGACGGCGCCGTTCGCGCGGACGGCGTCCTCCAGCTCCTCGGCCGCCGCGCGGTTCTGCGGGGCCGGGAGGCCGTGGGCGAGCAGCGTGCTCTCCAGGGCGACGACGGGGCGGCCGGCCGCGACGGCGTCGGCGACCTCGGGTGAGATCCGCAACGGATCACGTGGGGAGACGGGAACGGACACGTGGGGCATCATGGATGACATGGCCACGCAGGTTCTGCCCGACGTCGACACCCGGCCCGAGGGTACGGAGACCTCGGGTGACGACACGCCGAAGCTGTTCCACTACGTGAAGAAGGCGAAGATCGCCGAAAGCGCGGTGCTCGGCAGCCACGTGGTCGCGTTGTGCGGCGCGACGTTCCCCGTCACGCGGTCGCCCAAGCCCGGTTCGCCCGTCTGCCCGGAGTGCAAGGAGATCTACGACACCTTCCGGAAGGACGACGGCGACGGCGGCGGGGACTGAGCGGCCGGGCAGTTGACCGACGAACCCAGCGGGGTACCCGGCGGCATGTCGTCCTCCGACCGGGTTCCCCTGCGCAGTGCCGTCCGCGCCTGGGTGTACGACCGCGTGATCGCCGGGATGACGGCGACGTGGTACCGGGAGGTGCTCACGCGGCTCCCGCACGGCGCGCGGCTGCTCGACGTGGGCATCGGAACCGGGGCCGCGCTCGCGCGGTGCGCCGACCTGGTGCGGGCGAAGGACCTCACCGTCGTCGGCCTCGACATCGACCGCGACTACCTCGCGCGGTGCCGGGCGGCGCTCGAGCGGGCCGGCCTCACCGGGCGCGTCACCCCGGTGCTCGGCTCGGTCTACGACCACCGCGGCGGGCCCTACGACGCGGTGTACTTCAGCGCCAGCCTGATGCTGCTGCCCGACCCGGCCGCCGCCATCGCGCACGTGGCCTCCCTGCTCGCCCCGGGCGGGCGGCTGTTCGCCACGCAGACGTTCCACCACCGGCGCAACGCGTTGCTGGAGTGGGCGAAGCCGCTCGCCCAGCACGTCACCACGATCCACTTCGGGCGCGTGACCTACGAGCACGAGTTCCGCAAGGCGTTCGCCGACGCGGGTGTCGAGATCGAAGAGCTCACCACGATGCGCGGCACCAGCCACTCGTCCTACCGGCTGGCCGTCGCCCGGGTGCCGGAGGCCGCCTGACGGGCCGCTAGCGGTCCAGCACGTACGCCCCCGGCGCGGGGGCGAGCGCGTGCATCCCGCGCCCGCCGAGCTCGGGCGGGGCGTCGCGCAGCGGGCCGCTGCGCGCGGTGAGCCAGGTCAGGTGGTCGGCCCACCACGACCCCGGCTCCTCCTCCGTGCCGGCGTGCCAGCGCTCCGGCTCGCCGGGCACCGCTGCCGCCGCCCGGTAGCCCGCCCCGACGCCGTCCGGCGGGCTGACCAGCGACGCCGCGTGCCCGCCCGTCGCGAGCACGAACCGGCACGCGCCGCCGAACAGGCCCGCCGCCGCGTACGCGGCGCGCCACGGCGTGACCGGGTCGCCGGCGCCCGCGACCACGTAGCAGTCGCGGTCGACCTTCGCGAGGTCGAGCGGGGTGCCGAGCAGGCTCGCCGCGCCCGGGACCGACAGCGGGGTCCGCAGGGCGACGTCGACGAGGTCGCGGTGCAGCCCCGCGGGCGCTCGGGTGGTGTCGGTGAGCCAGAACAACACCTCCGACGACGGCGGTTCGTCGCCGCACAGGTAGGTGCGCACGGCCTGCGGCCACAGCAGGGCGTCGGGAGCCCGGCGGGCCAGCTCGGCGAGCAGCGGGCGGCCGTCGAGGTGGCCGGTGCGCTGCGACTCGGCCACGGCCACCCGGGCCGCCAGCGGTTCCGGCGGCCGGCCGACGGCGTCGAGCGCGGCGCCGGCGAGCGTCACCGCCGCGACGCGGTGCTGGGCGCCGGTCGCGGCGAGGTGGGCGAGCAGCATCGCGGTGATCGTGCCGCCCGCGCCGAAGGCCATCAGGGACACCTGCTCCGTGCGGGCCACGTGCTGGGCGGCGTCCATCGCCTCGAGCACGGCGCGGCCGTAGGTGTCGAGGTCCCAGTCGGCGTGCGCGCGCTGCGGGTTGCGCCACGACAGGGCGAACACCTGGACGCCCGCCCGCACGTGGTGCTCGACGAAGCTGCGCCCCGGCGCGAGGTCGGCGAGGTAGAAGCGGTTCAGCACCGGCGGCACGACGAGCAGCGGCACGTCGTGCACGAGCTCGGTCCGCGGCAGGTACTGGATGAGCTCGAAGACGGGCGTGCGCAGCACGACCGCACCCGCCGTGGCTCCGACGTCCGACCCCACCTCGAGCGGGCCCGCGGCGGGCACGGGGCGCGCGGCGGGGCGCTCACGTCGGCCACGAGCCTGCGGGCCCCGCGCACCGCGCTCGCCCCGCCGCTGCCCGCCGCCGCCCGCCACACGGCCGGGTTCAGCGGCGACGCGGCCGGGGACAGCGCCCCGGACAACAGGGAGACGGCGGCGCGCAGCCGGGCCTCGTCGTCCGCGCCCAGCCCGGCGTCGGACACGAGCGCCTCGGCCGAGGCGCTCGCCGCGAGGTGGGCCTGGGCGAGGCGGCGCAGGAGCGGGTTGCGCGTCCACGCCGGGTCGGCGTAGCGCTCGTCGTCGGCGCCCGGCAGCACCCGGGAGCGCCCCGCACCGATGCGGGCCAGCTCGGCGGCGAGGCCCGCGCCGCGCCGGACCAGGGCGCCGGGTCGGGCCGCGAGCGCGGCCGCCATCCGTACCGCCGGGCCCGCCGGCAGCACGCCCAGCGGTCCCGACGGCCACTGGCCGATCAGCGCGTCCAGGCCCGTGGCGGCGGCCTCGGCGGCGGCCGTCGCGGGCTGGTGCTGGTCGGTCATCGCGGGCTCCTCGGTGGCCGGCGGCGGTGGCGGGCATCGTCCCAGCTCCCGCCGCGGGGCGGGCCGGCGCCCACCCGGAGGGCCGGACGGCGGCGTCCGCGGTCAGGATGCACCATCGGCGGGTCCCACCGGTTCCGCGCCCCGCGGCGGTTAACCTGATCCGCGCCCCGCAGCCGCTCCCCGCGACCTCAACGGTGTCGACGCGGGGTCCTGCGCACCGGGCCGTTCGGTGAGCAGTCGAGACGTCAGGGAGATGTGTGTCCGCACCGACCCCTCAGTCCCAGCAGATCGCTCCCTCCGCCCGGCCGTTGCGCGCGTGGCAGCGCAGCGCGCTCGCCCGCTACCTCGCGGCCTCCCCGAAGGACTTCCTCGCCGTCGCGACCCCCGGCGCCGGTAAGACGACGTTCGCGCTGCGGGTGGCCTCCGAGCTGCTGGCCGACCGGGTGATCGAGGCGATCACCGTGGTGACGCCCACCGAGCACCTCAAGCACCAGTGGGCCGCCGCGGCGGCGGGCGTCGGCATCCCGATCGACCCCGACTTCCGCAACTCCACCGGGGCCACCTCGGCCGACTACCGGGGTATCGCGGTCACCTACGCCGGCGTCGCGTCCCACCCGTTGCTGCACCGCGCCCGCACCGAGAACCGGCGCACGCTGGTGATCCTCGACGAGATCCACCACGCGGGCGACGCGCGTTCGTGGGGCGACGGCGTGCGGGAGGCGTTCGAGGGCGCCACCCGCAGGCTCTGCCTCACCGGGACGCCGTTCCGCAGCGACGACAACCCGATCCCGTTCGTCGAGTACGTCCCCGACGCCGACGGCACGCTGCGCAGCCGCGCCGACCACTCCTACGGCTACGCCGAGGCCCTCGCCGACGGCGTCGTGCGCCCGGTCGTGTTCCTCGCCTACTCCGGCACGTCGAGCTGGCGCACGAGCGCGGGGGAGGAGATGACCGCCCGGCTCGGCGAGCCCATGACCGCCGAGCAGACCGCGCGGGCCTGGCGCACCGCGCTCGACCCGGCGGGCGAGTGGATCCCCGCGGTGCTGTCGGCGGCCGACCGCAGGCTCACCGCCCACCGGACCGGCGGGATGCCCGACGCGGGCGGGCTCGTCATCGCCTCCGACCAGACCACCGCGCGCGCCTACGCCGACATCCTCGCCGGCATCACCGGCACGCCCCCGGTCGTCGTGCTCTCCGACGAGGCCGGGGCCTCCGAGCGCATCGCCCGGTTCGCCGAGTCCGACGACCGCTGGATGGTGGCGGTCCGGATGGTGTCCGAGGGCGTCGACGTGCCGCGGCTCGCGGTCGGCGTGTACGCCACGAGCGCGTCCACGCCGCTGTTCTTCGCGCAGGCGATCGGCCGGTTCGTGCGGTCGCGGCGGGCGGGCGAGACCGCCTCGGTGTTCCTGCCGAGCGTGCCGGTGCTGCTGGGCCTGGCGAGCGAGCTGGAGGCCCAGCGCGACCACGTGCTCGGCAAGCCGCACCGCGGCGAGGAGGGCTGGGACGACGACCTGCTGGCCCGCGCCCAGCGCCGGGAGGACGAGCCGGGGGAGGACGAGAAGTCGTTCACCGCGCTCGGCGCGCAGGCCGAGCTGGACCAGCTCATCTACGAGGGCACGTCGTTCTCCGCCGACGAGGAGGACTACATCGGCCTGCCGGGCCTGCTCGACCCCGAGCAGGTGCGCACGCTGCTCAACCAGCGGCAGAAGGAGTGGATGACCCGGGCGCAGAAGAAGGCGCCCGCGGTGCAGCCGCCCCCACCGGCCGAGCGGCCCCAGCTGACCGTCCGCGAGCAGCTGGCGAAGCTGCGCAAGGAGCTCAACACGCTCGTGGCGCTGTACCACCACCGCACCGGCAAGCCGCACGGCGTGATCCACAGCGAGCTGCGCAAGACCTGCGGGGGCCCGCCCACGGCGATGGCGACCATCGAGCAGCTCGAGGAGCGCATCGCGACCCTCCGCTCCTGGCGTTGACACCCCGAGCGCGACTCGCCCGCACCCAGCCCGCGACTCGCCGACGTGAGAAGTCCCACACTCCGCGAGTCGCGCCCTCGATGTGGGCGAGTCGCGCTCTCGGTGTGGGCGAGTCGCGCCGAGAGTGCGTGCGAGTCGCGCTCCGAGCGCGGGCGAGACACGAAAAAGGACGGGGCGAGGACCGCAGTGGTCCCCGCCCCGTCGTGGACGTCGTCTCTGATCAGCCGGCCGGAGCCGGCCTGGTCAACTGCCCGACTGCACGTCGATGTCCAGCTCGCGGAGCTTGTCGGCGTGCGCCCGCGCGTGGTGACCGCAGAACAGCAACTCGCCGCCCTTCGGCAACACGGCCCGGACCTTCGCGGCCGCTCCGCACCGGTCACAGCGGTCAGCGGCGGTCAACGCGGGCCTGGTCAGGGTTCCTGGCTGCATAGCGGTCTCCCTCCGTCTCGACCCCGGGCGGTGGACCCGGGATCGCTTGCTGTGACGACCGCTCGCGCGGTGCGCCCACTCTCCCAGACGTTCAGCACCCCTGCACGTGTTCCCGTGGCGCGTCGCGACGGACGTCACGCTCGTCCGAGTGGCCGAGCCCGTTGTCGCGCTGGTAGCGCTTCGGTGACTCCTGCAGATCCAGTTGACTACGAGTGAATGATGCGGTCCCTCACGGGATGCCGCAACACTGCCCGTGTAAACACTTCTGTTGCGCTGACTACTCTGAGCACACGTGCGCAGCACCGTGGCCACCCGGGTTCCGGCGCCCCTCCTGTTCGTCGTCGGGGCCCTGTCGATGTACGTCGGCGCTGCGCTCGCCGTGGGTCTGTTCGAGCGGCTGCTGCCCTCCGCGGTGGCGGTGCTGCGCCTGCTCGGGGCCGCGCTCGTGCTGCTGGCCTGGCGTCGCCCGGCGCGCGCGGCGTGGCGCGGGCCCCGGTTCTGGCGGGCCACCGCGTTCGGGCTCGCCACCGCGCTGATGAACATCGCGTTCTACGAGGCGATCGCCCGGCTGCCGCTCGGCACGGCGGTGGCGATCGAGTTCTGCGGCCCGGTGGTGGTCGCGGCGGTGGCCACCCGCCGCCCCCGGGACGTCGCCGCGCTGCTGTCGGCCGCGGTCGGGGTGCTGCTCATCGCGGATGTGCGCTGGTCAGGCAGCCCTTCGGGGGTCTTGTGGGCGCTCGGCGCGGCCACGATGTGGGCCGCGTACATCGTGCTCGGCAAGCGCGTGGCGGCCGCCGGCAACGGCGTGGACGACATGACGGTCGGGTTCGCGGCGGCCACCGTGGTGCTCTCGCCGCTGCTGCTGCTCGGCGGGACGGGGGCGCTGTCGGCGCTGGCGGACCCGGTCGTGCTCCTGCTCGCGATGGGGGTCGGCGTGCTGTCGAGCGTGATCCCGTACGTGCTCGACCAGGTCGTGCTGCGCCGGCTGGGGCAGGCCCGGTTCGCCGTCCTGCTCGCGCTGCTGCCCGCCACCGCGACCGTGGTCGGGCTGATCGGGCTGGCGCAGATCCCGACGCTCGCGGAGGCGCTCGGCATCGCGGCCGTCGTGGCGGCCGTGGCGCTGCGATCCCGCGACGGGGACACCCCGGAGGCGGTGGGCCGAACGGGAGCATGATGACGCTCGGTAGCCGCCGGAGGTCTCACGATCCGTCATGCGGTTCCGCCTGATCGAGTGACCGCGCGACGGTCCGGGTGAACTTCGAACGCGATCACCCGTCGCCGTGCGATTGCACCGGGCATGTGCACGGCGAGGCGCCCGGAAGCGCGGTGGTCGCAACAAATACCCGCCGACGAGACCGAAATGTGACCGTCGAGGCCGGTCTGTAACGATCCAGTGTGCTTGGCGCCACCCGGATCGGGGGCATACGTTGTCGGTCACAACATTCCCCGCAGCTGTGGAAGGACCACCATGCGCATCAGGAGAACCGCGCTCGCGGCCGCAGGGCTGGGATTCGCCCTCGTGCTCGCCGCCTGTGGCCAGAACGTTGCCGCCCCGTCCGCGCCCGCCGAGAGCGAGGCGCCCTCCGGCGGCGTCAAGGTCGGGGTGATCCTCCCGGAGACCGAGAGCTCCGCGCGGTGGGAAGGCTTCGACAAGCCCCTGCTGGAGGAGGCGATGCGCGCCGAGGGGCTCGACGCCGACATCCAGAACGCCCTCGGCGACGAGCAGAAGTTCTCCACGCTGGCCGACAGCATGATCGCCAGCGGCGTCAAGGTGCTCGTGATCGCCTCGATCAGCAGCGAGTCGGGCTCGGCGGTCGCGGCGAAGGCCAAGGCCCAGGGGATCCCGACCATCGACTACGACCGGCTCAACCTGGGCGGGTCCAGCGACTACTACGTCTCGTTCGACAACGAGAAGGTCGGCGAGCTGCAGGGCCAGGGCCTGGTGCAGGCGCTGGAGGAGAAGGGCGTCGCCAACCCGCAGATCATCGAGATCGAGGGCGCGCCGACCGACAACAACGCCACGTTGTTCTACAACGGCCAGCAGCGGGTGCTCGGGCCGAAGTACCAGTCCGGCGAGTACACGCTCGTGCAGAGCCAGAAGATCGAGGACTGGGACAACCAGATCGGCGGCACCACGTTCGAGCAGATCCTGACCGGCAACGGCGGCCGGGTCGACGGGGTCGTCGCGGCCAACGACGGGCTCGCCGGCGCGATCATCACCGTGCTCGCGAAGTACGGCCTCAACGGCCAGGTCCCGGTCACCGGCCAGGACGCCACCCCGGACGGGCTGCAGGCGATCCTGCGCGGCGACCAGTACATGACCGTCTACAAGCCGATCAAGCAGGAGGCCGAGGCGGCCGCGAAGCTCGCCGCGGCCCTCGCGAACGGTGACACGGCCGCCGCCGACGCGCTCGCCACCGAGTCGGTGGAGGACCCGCAGGGCAACCGGCAGGTCAAGTCGGTGCTGCTCGAGCCGCAGCTGATCACGCGGGACAACGTCAAGACCGTGGTCGACGACGGCCAGGTGAAGGCCGAGGAGATCTGCGTCGCGGAGACCGCCGCGGCGTGTCAGGAGCTGGGAATCAGCGCCAGCTGACCCGTCGACCCCGCGTGTGCGGAGGGCGTCGCCACGAGCGGCGCCCTCCGCACACGGGCATCGGAGGAGATCATGAGCGAACCCATCCTGCAGCTGCGCGGGGTGAACAAGAGCTTCGGCGCCGTGCAGGTGCTGCACGAGGTCGACTTCGACGTGCGGGCCGGCGAGGTCACCGCGCTCGTCGGCGACAACGGTGCGGGCAAGTCGACGCTGGTCAAGTGCGTGGCGGGCATCCACCCGATCGACAGCGGCGAGATCCGCTTCGCCGGTGAGCCGGTGACGATCCACGGACCCACCGACGCCTCGCGGCTCGGCATCGAGGTCGTCTACCAGGACCTCGCGCTGTGCGACAACCTCGACATCGTCCAGAACATGTTCCTCGGCCGGGAGCGCGGCAAGCCGTGGCTGCTCGACGAGGCCGACATGGAGCAGGCGGCCCGGCGCACCCTCGCGTCGCTGTCGGTGCGCACCGTCACGTCGGTTCGGATGCCGGTCGCGGCGCTGTCGGGTGGGCAGCGCCAGACGGTGGCCATCGCGAAGGCCGTGCTGTGGGACTCGAAGGTCGTCCTGCTGGACGAGCCGACGGCCGCGCTGGGCGTCGCCCAGACCCGGCAGGTGCTCGACCTGGTCCGGAGGCTGGCCGAGCAGGGCCTGGGCGTCGTGCTCATCAGCCACAACATGGCGGACGTCTTCGAGGTCGCCGACCGGATCGCCACCCTCTACCTGGGCCGGATGGTCGCGCAGGTGCAGACCAAGGACGTGACCCACGGCCAGGTCGTCGAGTTGATCACCGCGGGCCGGTCGGGTGACCTCGGCCTGCAGCGTCCCGAGAGCGTGGCCATCTGATGCCTCCTGAGAACATCGACACCGCGAAGTCGCGCCCCGAGGAGACGGGCGCGGACAAGACGCGCACGGAGGAGACCCGGGTGGAGCGGACGGCCGGTGCCGCCGGGGCGGCGGAGCGCGCCGCGCCCGCGTCGGCGCGCGCGGCCGACTTCGGCATCGACACCACCGCGCGCACCACCGGCGAGGCCATCCAGGCCTACGTGCGCAACCTGCGCAACGGCGAGCTGGGCGCGCTGCCCGCGCTGCTCGGGCTCGCGGCGCTGTTCGTGCTGTTCACCGTGCTCGACTCGGGCGGCACGTTCCTCAGCCTGCTGAACCTCGCGAACCTGCTCCAGCAGGGCGCCGGCCAGACGATCATCGCGATGGGCCTGGTGTTCGTGCTGCTGACCGGCGAGATCGACCTCGCGGCCGGCACGGCCTCGGGCCTCGCCGCCGCGGTGATGGCGCTGCACCTGGTGAGCGGCGGCAACCTGCTCGGCGGGATGGGCACCACGGTCTTCGTGCTGTTCTGCCTGGCGATCGTGCTCGCGATCGTGCTCGCGCTGATGCTGCGCATCTGGTTCGGCGCGGCGCTCTCGGCGCTGGCGCTCGTGCTGATGCTGGTCGGGTTCCCGCCCAACCCGTGGCTCGAGATGCTGCTCGCGGTGTGCGTCGGCATCACGATCGGCTGCCTCACCGGATTCGCGGTCGCGAAGCTCGGCATGCCCTCGTTCGTCGTCACGCTCGCGTTGTTCATCGCGTGGCAGGGCGTGACCCTCCAGCTGATCGGCGACGGCGGCACGCTCGGCCTGCGCGACCCGGTGATCATGGCGGTGGCCAACGGGAACCTCTCGACGTTCGCCAGCTGGCTGCTGTTCGTGGTCGCCGCGGGCGGTTACGCCGCGGTGCTGCTCAACCGGCAGCGGTCGCGGCGCAAGCTCGGGCTGGTGGCGCAGCCGACGGGCCTGGTGCTGCTGAAGGTCGGCGCCGTGGTGTTGCTCGGCGCGGTGGCGACGTTCCTGCTCACGCTCGACCGCTCGCCGGGCGCCACGCCGATCGCGGGCGTGCCCTACGTGGTGCCGATCGTGCTCGCGCTGCTGGTCGCGGGCACCTACCTGCTCGACCGCACCCGCTTCGGCCGCCACGTCTACGCCGTCGGCGGCAACCGGGAGGCGGCGCGCCGGGCCGGCATCGACGTCACGCGCGTGCGGGCCACGGTGTTCGTCATCGGCTCGGCGTGCGCGGCGCTCGGCGCGATCGTCTACTCGTCGAAGGTCGGGTCGGTCTCCCCGGCGTCCGGCGGCGGCAACACCCTGCTGTTCGCCGTCGGCGCGGCGGTCATCGGTGGCACGTCGCTCTTCGGCGGCCGCGGGCGGGTCAGCAACGCCGTGATCGGCGGCGCGGTGCTCGCGACGGTGAACAACGGCCTCGGCCTGCTCGGCCAGCCCGCGTCGGTGGTGTTCCTCGTCAACGGGCTGGTCCTGCTGCTCGCGGCGGGGGTCGACGTCCTGTCCCGGCGGCGATCGGCGGTCGCCGGCAGGTGAGTCGCACGTGGGGCGGTGACGGCGGTGGCGGGGCACCGTCCGGCACAGCGGGAGCCCGGCCGGACGAAGCCCGCCGGCACAACCGCGCCGCCCTGCTGCGCCGGCTGCACGTCGCAGGTCCCTGCACCCGGGCCACGCTGGCCGCGGAGCTGGGGCTCAACCGCAGCACGATCAAGGCGGTGGTCGACGGCCTGGCCGAGGCCGGGGTCGTCACCGAGGCCGTGCCCGCGCAGCGCAACGGGGCGGGCCGCCCGTCCCTCATGGTGCTGCCCGAGCCCGAGGCGGCCGTCGTGCTCGCGATCGACGTGCGCGTCGAGCAGGTCGCGATGGCCATGGTCGGCCTCGGCGGGCAGGTGCTCGGCCGGCACAGCTGGAACCTGCACCACCGCACCCGCACGCCGGGCGAGGTGATCACGCACATCGCGGAGTCGGCGCAGCTGCTCGCCGACGAGCTCGCGGTGACGGCACGCGCCGCGGCGGTGTCGGTGCCGGGCGTGGTGCGCCGCGACGACGGGTTCGTCCACGAGGCGCCCAACCTCGGCTGGCGCGACGTCGCGCTCGGCACCCGGCTGGGGGCGGTGCTGCGGATCCCGGTGCAGGTCGCCAACGACGCCGAGCTCGGCGCGCTCGCCGAGCACGTCCGGGGCCAGGCCCACGACGTCGACGACCTCGTCTACATCTCCGCCGACCGCGGCGTCGGCGGCGGGGTGATCGCGGCCGGCCGTCCGCTGCGGGGCACCCGGGGCTACGTCGGCGAGATCGGCCACATCGTGGTCCGCCCCGGTGGTCGCGAGTGCTACTGCGGCAACCGCGGCTGCTGGGAGACCGAGGTGGGGGAGGCGGCCGTGTGCCGGGCGCTCGGGCTGCCGGAGGACACCGCCCGCGGTGTGATCGTCGCCGAGCTGCGCTCCCTGGAGAAGGACCCCGGCCTCGGTCCCCTCGCCGAGTTCGCCGAGTGGCTCGCGACCGGCCTCGTCACGGTGGTCAACGTGACCGCCCCGGACCTCGTGGTGCTCGGGGACCTGTTCACGGCGCTGCCGCCCGCGGTCGTCGACCACGTCCGGGCCCGGGTGCACGAGCGCAGCCTGGTCAGCCGGGCGGTCGGCGGCACCCGCATCGAGACCAGCCCGCTCGGCCGCGACGCCAAGCTCGTCGGGGCCGCGGAGCTGGCGTTCGAGCCGGTGCTGGGCGCGATGTAGGCGCCGCGCGTGACGTCGTCCCTCCCGCGGGTCGGGCCCTGGGTGGCCGGGACCGCCGCCGGCGTGTTCGTGATGGTCGGCGCCGGTGTCACCGCCTCGCGGTACTCGCCGCCCGGGTTCGACCCGGACGACGGGCCCGCGCACCCGGCGGTGCCGCCCGCGGTGTGGTGGGGGCTCGAGGCGGTCGGGCTCGCGCTCGTGCTCGCCGGGCTCCTCCGCACCGGGTGGCTGCTGCGCCGGGCGCCGGCCCCGCGGGTCCCGCACCCCGCGCCCGCGTGGGCCGAGGTGGCGGCGGGCGCGCTCGCCGGCGCGGTCGTCGGCCCGATCGCGGGGTTGTTCGCGCTGGTCGGGGTGCTCCTGTCCGAGCAGGCGGTCCCGGCGGCGGTGACGGTGTTCTGGCTGGCGCACGCCGCCGCGGTGACCGGGCTGCAGTGGCGGACGGTCCCGCAGCCGACGGCGGCCCGGGGGTGGTGCACCGGCCTGGTCGTCGGCGCGCTCGCGGTCGTCGTGGTGGTGGGGTGGGTCGCCGCGCTGCGCGGGCCGGTCGAGGCCGTGCCGGTCGTCGACGGGGCCGCCGTCGCGTTGGCCCTGCTGGTCCGGCGCGCCGCCGCAGGCGGCGTGCGGCCGTGGCGCGCCGCGACGGGCGTGCTCGGCGTCCTCGGCGCGGCGGCGGTGGTGGTGGTCGGGGCGTCGACCGCGGCCGACCGGGTGGACCGCGCCGCGCCGTCCTCCGAGCCGCGCCCCTCGCCGCGGGCCGCAGCGCCCGCCCCGGCGGCCCCGGGGCCGTCGTCCCCGCCCGCCCCGGCCGGCACCCCGGTCGACCCCCGGGTGGCCTGCGCGCCCGCGGAGCTCGCGTGGAGCACTACGGGGTGGGACGCAGCGATGGGGACCCGCGCGGTGACGGTCGTCGCCACCAGCCGGGCGGACCACCCCTGCTACCTCGACGGGACCCCGGGGGTCGCGATCGCCCAGGGCGGTCGGGAGCTGCGGCTCACCACCGAACCCACCGCCGGGCCGGGCCCGGCGGGCCGGGTCGGGCTGGCACCCGGGGGCAGCGCGTCCTTCCCGCTGATCTGGGCCGGCCACGGCGCGGCCGCGGACGCGGACACCCCGCAGGAGCTGCGCGTCGTCGTCGACGACGGCGACCCGAGCACCGTGCCGCTGGGCGCCGGGCCCGCCCCGTTCGACCTGGTGGACGGGGCCACGATCGAGGTGGGGCCGTGGCGGGCCTTCCCGTGAGCCGGGGCCGTCAGCCCCGGTCGGCCACCACGTCGGACTCCTCGTTGCCCCGCACGTCGTTGGCGTCCTCCGGCGCCACCGGCGCCCCGGTGGACATGATCCCGGACCGGTTGCCGGTGATCGTGTTGCCGGTGAGGTCGACCGCCCCGCTGGTGTCGACGTAGACGCCGTAGCGGGCGTTGCCGGCGATGACGTTGTCGCGCACCGCCGTGCCGGCCGACTCGCTGACCACGCGCACGCCGTCCTGCCGGTTGTCGCGCACCTGGTTGCCCTCGACGACGTTGCCCTCGGCGAGCTGGGTGACGCCGACGCCGGTCTCGCCGTTGCCGTACACCTCGTTGCCGCGCAGCACGTTGCCCGCGGACTCGTTGACGTTGATGCCCTGCGAGGCGTTGGCGAACGTCGCGTTGCCCGCCACGACGTTGTGGTCCGAGCCCAGGTACAGCACGATCCCGTGGTGGGCGTTGCGGTAGACGACGTTGTCGCGGATCACGCTGTCGACGCAGTCCTCGGCGAGGATGATCCCGTGCTTGCCGTTGTCGTGCACGACGTTGCGCTCGATGGCGAGGTTCGACGACCCGGTGTGCGGGTCGATCCCGTACAGGACGTTGTCGCGGAACTCGTTGTCGAGCACCTCGAGCCCGCTCACCTGGTAGGTGTAGAGGCCGTAGTAGAGGTGCGACACGAGGCTGTCGGTGATCGCCCCGCCGGTGCCCGCGGTGCGCCAGGACAGACCGTAGGACTCGACGTCGCCGTGGCCGAGGAAGTGCAGCTGCGTCACGTCGTGGGACCCCGCGCAGGGCACCGTCGACACCGCCCACGACGACGGCCGCAGCTTCCTGCTCGCCCGCGACGGCGCCCGGATGACGATCAGCCACGCCGAGCTGGCGAGCAGGACCACCCCGGCCGCGGCCGCGACGATCAGCCGGACGATGCGCGACCTCACGACGCCTCCGCCGGGAGCGGTGGGCGGCGGCGCCGGGCGGTGCCGCCGATGCGCCGTTGTCGCCGGGTGTGCAGCTCCTCCAGCACGACCGCGAGGACGATCAGCGGGATGCCGATGGCGCCGAGGAGGTTGAGCGGGGGCAGGCTGAGGTCGTTGGTGCCCCGCTGCTCGATCGCGCCGCGCACGGACTCCAGCGCGTGCACGTTGGAGTCGACCAGGGTGAACGGGCTGCCCTCCGCGGCGTTGACGCCCAGCTCCGTGGTGTCCACCGTGACCCGGGACGCGTAGACCGGCTCGGGGGAGCGGGAGCGGATGCCCTCCCGGGCGGCGACGATCGTCGTGTTCGTGATCGTTGCGCCCGCCGCGAGGTCCAAGCCGGTGCCGCCGCCGGTGATCGCGGCGCCGGTGATCCGCGCGTCCGGGGTGAAGCTGCGCACGGCGTCCGACTCGACGTCGTTGACGGTCAGGTCGCTGACGACGACGCCGGACGTGCCGCCCGCGGTGACCAGCCCGGTCGCGCCCGCCGTCGACGGTGAGCCCGGCCAGGCGGACGTCGTGCGCGCCGCGCTCGATCCGCACAGCGGACCGCGACTCGGACACGTGCACGGCGTTCAGCGCGACGTCGGCGCCGCCCACGGCCACGCCCGCGACGCGGGCGCCGTCGAACGTGGAGTTGCGCGCCTCCAGCCCGCGGGTGCTCTTCTCGACCACCAGCCCCCGGCCGCCCCCGATGGTCCGCACCCCGTCGAGCACGACGCCGGTGCTGTGGACGTGGGTGAACACGCCCATCCGCTGGTCGGTGGCGGTGTAGTTCGTGACCGTGACGTCCGTGGAGCGGGAGATGCGCAGCCCGCCCGCGTCGTCGGCGGTGGTGTCGACGTCGCTCACCCGGGTGCCGGTCTCGCCGACCACGGCGACGCCGAACGCGCCGTTGGCGTTGGTGCTGATCGAGGTGACCGGACGGTCAGCGGTCTCGCCGGAGGCGAGGACCCCGTTGCCGCCGTTGCCGGTGGCGCGGATCCCGCTCATCTCGGTGCCCCGGTCGCCGGCGAGCACGAGGCCGTCCTCGGTGTTGTCGGAGACGGTGAGCTGCTCGAGGCGCACGCCCTCGGCGTGGGAGAGGCTCACCCCGGTGCTGCCCCGCGTCACGGTGGTGCGCACCAGGGAGCCGGTGCTGCCGCGGCGGAACTCCACGGCGGCCGCGCCGTCCTCCTCGGCGCCCGGGGTGCCCTCCGACACCGTGCCGAGGTCGGTGATCGTGACGTCGGTGGCGTCCAGCCGGCCCCCGCCCGAGACGACGATGCTCGGGCGGCCCTTCGCGGTGGCAGGCAGCGGCTGTCCGGTCTCGCGGTCGAGCGAGGTGACCGTGACCCCGGTGAGCTCGATCCGTCCGCCGCCGGTGTGGATCGACGCGGCGTCCGACGGCTCGGCGCCGCCGACGAGCTGGAGGGTGCGCGGGCTGCCGTTCCCGCCCAGGCGCAGCGAGGTGCCCCGGGTGAGCACGAGCGTGGTGTCCAGGGTGGCGGTGTCGCCGTCGAGGGTGAGCCAGTTCGCGGGCAGGGCCCGGTCGAGGGTCGCGAGGGTCAGAGGGCCGCCCGCGCGCCCGACCTGGCGGGTGACCCGGCCCTCGGTGGCGACGTCGATGCGGTGGTCGCGGACGACGGCCATCCGGTGCGGCCGCCCGCGGGACTCCCACGCCCGGCGCACCGACGCCGCCGTGTCCGGCATGACGAGCTGGGTGGGCGCCGCCACCGGCTGGGTGGCCGCCGGGGCCGCGGTCGGATCGGCCGCGGCGACGCCCGCCGTCAGCCCGAGCCCGACGGCGGCGGTCAGGCCGGTGGCGAGCACCCGCCCGACCCAGCGCCCGCTGGTGGTGTCGCCGCTCATGCCGCGGCCTTCCGCAGGGGGATGACGTTGTCGTGCTCGTCGCCGAGGGCCTCGGTCGGTTGCGCCGTGCGCACGACCTCGCCGTTCTCCACCGCGACCTGGCGGGTGAGCCAGGCCTGCTTGCGGATGGTGAGCAGGGCGGTGATCTTGATGATCGCCATGACCCACGAGACGGCGACGTAGCCGAGCACGAAGAAGAACGACGAGGGCCGGCGCCGGATGTGCGGGGCGAGCTTCGCCGCCCGGCTCACCTGCCACCACAACAGCAGCACGCCGGCGAACACCCAGCTCTGGGTGGCCAGGGCGACGCCCATGGCGATCGGCCCGAGCAGCAGCGTGAAGCTCGAGACGCCCTTGTCGATCATCGTGTAGGCGAGGAACGGGTGGCGCCACACCCACGGCCGCGACAGCGCGCGCAGGTCGGACCGCCAGGTGTTGCGCGCCCAGCGCAGCCGCTGGCGGAAGAACGTGCGCCACCGGTCGGGGAAGGTGGACCACACCTCCGCGCTGCGCTGCAGGTAGGTGAGGTGGCCCCGCTCCAGGATCAGCGTGGTGAGCCGCTTGTCGTCGCCGGAGAGCGACCGGACGCCCCAGAACGTCTCGTTCATGAAGTCGTCCTCGATCTCCAGCAGCAGCTCGCGGCGGTACACCGCGGTGCGCCCCGACAGGCACGACACCGCCTTGCCGAGCACGCTCTGGGCGGCGTTCTCGTCGAAGTAGCGGTGGTCGAGGAACATGTCCGTGATCCGGGCCAGGAAGCCGGTGGACCCGTAGACGGACTGGCGGGTGCCCACGCCCCCGATGCGGGGGTCGGCGAACGGCTTGGCCACCTCGACCGCCACGTCGTCGGCCCAGATGGTGTCGGAGTCGACCAGGGCCACCAGCTCGGTGCGGGCCGCGCGCCAGCCCCTGCGGAGGGCGTCGCGCTTGCCCGGCACGTCCGTGATCAGCACGGTGACCGGGTAGCGGGCCGCCACGTCCTGGCTGGACGTGTCGGACGCGTCGATGACGAGGATGACCTCCTCGACGTCGTTGGCGAGCCACGACTCGATCGCCGTCGCCAGGATCTGCGGGTCCTCCTGGTAGACCGGCACCACGATCGACAGCGGCAGCCGGTGATCGTTGATCACGGGCTGGTACACCACCGCGGGGATCCGCCGCACCAGCCAGGTGCCCCAGCGGATCAGGCCGAGCACCCCGAGCGGGGTGCCGAGCAGGTAGTAGTAGATCGGTAGGTTCATGCCGACTCGCGCCGTCCCGTCGCGGCCGTGCTCTGCTCGCGCAGGTCGCCGGCGCCGGCGTGCGCCACCCGGTCGATCTCGTGGTCGACGATCACGGCGATCCGGTCGTTGGTCTCCACCACGGCCGACAGCAGCGGCATGTCGACGCCGATGGCGTCGGCGAAGCCGAGGAAGCCCTGGGTGTCCTTGGGCAGGCAGACGCCGCCGTAGGGGGCGCCGCCGCGGATGCCGTACTCGGGGTTGATCGAGCCCTCCGCGGAGCGCGCGACGGTGGCGGCGATCG